>Ga0137412_10000185_pt1 | contig 39975 bp, 35 predicted proteins | sample CZODoug2_1_16fun_FD_122160 | JGI IMG/M metagenome (GOLD analysis project Ga0137412, IMG submission 122160) | Vadose zone soil fungal communities from Angelo Coast Range Reserve, California, USA - CZODoug2_1_16fungal (Hybrid Assembly) | ecosystem: Environmental > Terrestrial > Soil > Vadose zone...
TCACTGTGTGCTCGGTCAGTTTCAACCGGCCTGCGATCTCGCGGTTGGACAATCCCTCGGCCACGCAGCCAACCACCTCCTGCTCGCGTTTGGAAAGGATCGCCTCACCCCGAGAGTCCAGCAACCGCATCGGCTCCGATTCACGCAAGGCATCAAGAAGGTAGCGCAACTCTGCGCTGTTCGCCCACACCTGGCCTTGATGCACGCTGCTGATGCACTTGGCCAGCGTTTTCGAGGATTCGGTACGCGAGAAAATTCCCTGTGCTCCACTACGGAAAGCCTCAACCACCGCGGAAGGGTTGGACGTGTCCATCAAAAGCACCACCCGTGTCTGGGGATGAGAAGCTCGGATCTGGCGGCTCAAGTCAAATCCCAGGCTTGCGGAGTCCTCCAAGGCTGAACTCACCAATACAACATGGGGCCTCTTCTGAGCTACAGCTTCCAGGATGGATGCTCCTTTGGGCTCGATCCCCGTCACTTCGAATTGGCGGTCCTGCGCCAAGGACTCAGCCAGCAATTGGCTGCTCATCCGCGTGCTATCGGCAGCCAGAACCCGAATCCTCTCCCCGTTCTCCGGGTCCGGACTCACATGTTGAGCCATTCTCTCTCTCCTCTTGATGTTCTCTTGCGACGGGTGGTTGAGTTAAACAAAAGTCCCCTACTGTGGGCGATACAAACAATCAGGGGGAATTGACAGGTTCCGCAAACTACGAAGTAAGGCACTGTAGCTCGTTCAAGAGTGGCTCATCCCTTAGAAAACCACCCTCTTCCGAGTTCATCGGTAGAGAGACTTTAGTCTCAATGGCCAAGACAGTAAATAGCACAGGAGTGCCACTTTGCCGGACGGCCTTGAGTAACTTCACGCTAGTGTTACCTGCCGGCGACGGTGCGGTGGCAGTGACTGCCGCCTTCTCGGTTGAGCGCAGCCGAACTCGGGCGCCGGGACGCAGGCGGTATTGATTGCTGATCACGACCCGCTCGCCCAACTTGAGTCCTTCAGTAACCACGACCACGACCGCGCCTTCGCTGTCCGCTCCTGTCTTGAGCGCCCGAACTTCCACCGTGGAGTCGTTGCGCACGACGTAGGTGAACAGGCCGTCCGGCCCGTGCTGGATGGCCGCCGAAGGTACGGTCATGACTCCCTGCTGCTGTTGCACCAGCAGCCGCACGTTGACGAACTGCCCGGGCCACAGCTCGTTCTGCGCGTTGGCGAATACCGCCTTGAGCCGCATGGTGGCGGTCGAGGGGTCGATCTGATTGTCAATCAGGCTCAACGTCCCGGTATCAAGCTCGGTCTGATTGTCACGCGATAGCGCTGTCGCTTTGACGGGACCCGCGGCCATCGCTCGCTTGACCGTCACCAGATCGTCCTCGGGCAGCGTGAACACGATCGAGATCGGCTGTATCTGCGTCACCACGACGATCCCGCTGGTGTCGGTGGCGTGGACGTTGTTGCCCGGATCGACCTTGCGGATACCGGTGCGGCCGGCGATCGGGGACACGATGCGAGTGTAGTCGAGTTGCGTGCGCGCGTAGTCGATGACGGCGCGATCAATCTTGAGCTGCGCCTGCAGTTGCGCCACCAGCGCTTGCTGCTGGCCCAAGGTCTGCTTGCTGGCGAGGTTGTGCGGCGCCAGCTGCACGTAGCGCTCCAGATCGTTCTTGGCACTCTCGAGCTGCGCCGCGTCTTTGGCCTCGGTGGCGATTGCTTGGTCGAGTACCGCTTGATTCGGCCGTGGATCGATCTGGGCCAGCAACTGGCCCCGCTTGACCATTTCGCCTTCGACGAAGGCCACCCGCTGAAGTTCGCCATCCACACGGGCAGTGACATTGGCTGTGAAGAAGGCCTGCACGTTGCCGAGCCCTTCGAGGTAGACGGGTACGTTGTCGCGCGCGACAATTGTGGTTTCCACCAGCACCTCCGGGGGCACCGCAGGCGGCCCGGCCGCCTTGGCCGAATCGCGAACGAACCAGGTGAAGGCTGCAATCAGGAGCAGACCTGTCAATGCTCCCAGCGTCAAAGTTCGACGCGGCCCGCGGAAAGCATTCAAGCGTATATTCATGGTGAATGCGGCGCATGCCAGCCGCCCCCCAGAGCCTGGTAGAGATTCAGCAGGGCCTGCGTGTGCGCGAACTTCCCTTGTACCAATGCGTCCTGCGCCGTGAACTGCGCCGTCTCGGTATTGAGCATGATCAGCACATCGGTGGTCCCGGCCTGAAACTGCAGTTGTGCAAACTCGAATGCGCGGCGCGCCTTTTCGGCCGCATCCTGCAGTCGCAACTCCTGATCGGCCGTCTGCTGTACGGCGACCAAGGTATCCTCGACGTTGGCGAGTGCCGTAAGAACAGTCTTGTGGTAATCGGACAGCAGTTCCGCGTAGCGCGCCTTTCGATACTGGTACTGACCGAGTAGTTCGCCATGATCAAAAATGATCTGCGTCAGCCCCGTAGATACGGCGAATACGCGGGTCGCCGGCGTCAGCAGCGAGCCAAGTGCCGCGCTCTCGAATCCGCCGCTGGCCGTGAGGTCGATGCTCGGAAAAAAAGCAGCGCGCGCAGCCCCGATGTTGGCATTGGCCTCGATGAGCTGCTGCTCTGCTTCGGCCACGTCGGGGCGGCGCGCCAGCAGCTGCGACGGCAGCCCTGCGGAGACGATCGGCAAGCTCAGCGCATCAAGACCACCTTCGGCAGGCGTAACCTGATCCGGCGTCTGTCCGGTAAGGACCGCCAGAGCGTCCAGCCTCTGACGCAACTGCTGCTTCAGCGGCGGTATCGTCGCATTGACACTCGCCACCGTCGTGGCTTGCTGCGCCACATCGAGCGCGGTGGCCGTACCGACGCTCGCCTCGAACTCGAGATCCTTGAGAATAGTCTCGGCGTTTGCGTAGTTCTGATACGCCACCTGCAGGCGGTCGTTAAACTCCAGTGCCTCGAAGTAGGTCAGAGCTACGCGGGTGATCACGGTCAGCACCACGGTGTCGCGGTCGAAGCGGCTGGCCTTAGCGGCCGCCAGCGCGGCCTTATGTAGATCTCGGTTGCGCCCCCAGAAATCCGCATGGTAGCTGGCCGACAGTCCGACGTCGTACAGGTTGTGCGTGGGGTACGGCGCGACGCCCGTGAGTACTGCGCGCTGGCGCGTGGCGCCGGCGTCGCCCGTTAGACTCGGCAGCAGCGCTGCCCCAGCGATACGGGCCTGGGCATCGGCCTCGAGAATGCGAGCCATCGCGGCGCCGATATCGTCGTTGGCACTTTGCGCGCGGGCAATGAAATCATCCAACTGGCTCGAACCAAATCGCTTCCACCATTCGCCCGCCGGCTCAGCAGCCGTCGTTTCCGACGCGCCAGTCCAGGCGCTCGGCAACGTCACCTCGAGGCGATGATAGCGAGGAGCGAGACTACAGGCTGCAGCCCCGAATACCATGAGTACCGCCGCTGTGGCCCTTGCCCATTGCTTAGGGAGGATTGTGTTGCGCCACATGGCCATCCACCGGCATCGCACCCCGCGTACTGCCCCATGGATAAGGAGGACTGCCCCACTTCACTGTCACCAACTCCCCCAGTTAAGCGTCGACGCCGTGGTAGTAGCACAGGCTGCCGGCTCAACACATTTTGACCCTGCTGCGTTTTCCGGCAGGGATGCTGGTTGCATGGTGCATATGTCCGACTGGATTGTCAAACAATGTCGCCTGACAGTTATAATTTATACGCGCACCAGTGTCGAACAATAGTGTGCCTTTGGGATGCACGATGAGGTAGCAGGACACGGCTATGTTGGAGCTGGCCACCTCACACTCTGCTGGGATAAGGGCCGGATCCCAGCCGAATTCGGAGCAGGTGCGAGCGTGCCGGATCGATATCCCGCAGCAAGAATGCAACGTCGTCCAACACGTCGAGCGGCGGCAATGACGATAACGTCAGTCGTCCACGCCGATGAGGTTGGAAAGTTTGCGTGCGATTATCGAAATGGCTCGATCAGGATCTTCGCCTGCCGGCCAATGCTCCAGTGTGTCGCAGGCACGAGCGACTCCGGCTATGCCTCGACTAGCGGGAGGGGAGCGGGAATGCCTCGGGCGGCAGGCGGTTGATGCCGCGACGTACCCGACGTATGTGGGAACGCATTTCCCGCTCGGCTCGTGTTGGGTCACCTTCGAGAATAGCGGCAGTGATCATCTGATAGTCATTGAAGCGGCTTTCGTTCTCTTCAGGCGTCCAATAGCTCCGGAATTGCATCCTCAATAAGTGAATCTGCATGGTAGGCAAAATTCGGGCGATCTGTTCATTGCCTCCAATCTCGATCACGGTGTCGTAGAAGTGACGCCTCTCGTCCAAATAGGATACAACGCCGCCAATGTCATGGATCTGCTTCAGATGGTCGTACGCCTCTCGCATCCGTTTCTGGTTTTCCCCATCACTGACATGCGTGGCAGCCAGTCTTGCCGCGAGACCTGTAAGGACTTCGAGCACCATCAAGATCTTCTTGGCCTCGTCCTTTTGAAGGGCGCGGATATAGGCGCTGCGGTGAAGCGTCAATGTCACGATGCCTTCTGCCGCCAGGCGTTTCAGTGCCTCGCGGACCGGGCCGCGGCTCACCTGTAGGTTGTGGGTGAGATCACCCTCAATCAGGCGCTGGCCCGGCACGTAGCGGCCGGCCCTGATACCTTCCGTTATGATCTCTACAACGCGATCAGGCGAACTCAGCCGGACCGCCGTAGGCTTGTTCTTCCTTGCCAACTTAGCTGCGGCTCGCACCACTTCTCCTACGCGTTAGATATAACCTGATTTGGTCCGCTCGATATAATAGTCCCATAGGACAATCATATCGTACAAACTTGGGTTATTTTGGATCCAGACGACCGGCCTCCGGATCGAAAGCTTACCGGCGCCAGCCTGCTCGTCCTTTGCCTCCGGAGAAGCCGGCGGCGACACGCTGCTTCAGAAGGGTCGGCGGCCGGAAGCGCTCCCCATACGCCTCGTACATGATCTCTTGGGCCTGAACACACAGGGACGAGGTTACCGCATCCATCAGTTCAAATGGACCCATCGGGTGGCCCAGGCCGAGTCGGCACGCAAGATCGATGTCTTCCGGAGAGGCGACTCCCTCATCGACCAGTCGCACCGCCTCGATGATGAAGGCGTGGAGCACCCGGTTGACCGCAAACCCCGGGACGTCTTTGACCCGAACGGGCGTCTTGCCAAGGGCGCGACACGTCTCGATCGTGAAATCCACACAGTCAGGCGAGGTTTCGAAACCTGGGATCACCTCGACCAGTTTCATGCGAGATACGGGCGAGAAATAGTGGGTACCAATAAAAAAGGGACGTCGAGAGGCTTTTACGGTCGAGGCGAGGGTGGAGATCGGTATCGTGGAGGTGTTGGTTGCGAAAATGCAATCAGCGGGGCAAATGCTATCGAGCTGCGACCAGACAGAGGTCTTGACCGATAGGTCTTCGAACACCGCCTCCGTTACATACTGACACGCCGCGAGCTGCTCAAGACGGGTATCTGTTTGGATCCGGTCGAACGCCGGTTTCACCTGGTCCAGTCGGTAAAACCCTTTTGCTACGCCCTTTTCCAGGACCGAGCGCAAGCGCTGGAGAGCGGACTGCAGGTGCTCCTGCTTCTGGTCGATTAAGGTGACCTGGCGGCCCGCCAGCGAAAAGACGAGCGCGATTTCAGCGCCCATGAGTCCCGCCCCGACGACTCCGACTTTCTCGTTTGCAAGTACCATAGTTCCCTCAGCGACCCATCCACCGGGGTGCTCGCTTCTCGACGAACGCGCGCGGCCCCTCTTTGAAATCCTCCGTGAGGATGATGCGGTCCTGCGCCTCCTCACTGAGGGCACGAAGCTGTGCGTCGGTCTTATCGAAGCACCCGCGCGCGACTCGCAGACTCTCTTGGACTGCAAGCGGCGCATTCGCGCAAATCTCGGCGGCAAATTCGATGGCCTCAGCAAGCACCCGGTCCGCCGCAACCAGGCGATTGATGATGCCGAGTTCGTAGCACCGGCTCGCCTCGAGCGGCTTTCCCGACGCGAGGACCTCATTAGCCAACTGTCGGGGAAGGACCCGAGGCAGACGGTAAAGTCCACCCGCCGCCGCAATCAACCCACGACTTACCTCAGGAAGTCCGAATTTGGCATTGTCGGCTGCGACGATGAAATCGCAGGCCAGTGCAATCTCAAACCCGCCGGCAACGGCGGTCGCCTGTACCGCGGCAATCCATGGCTTGGTCCGCGGTACATGCACGAAACCAGCAAATCCGCCCTCGGCGGTGAATAGAGATTTGAGGCGGCCGTTGGAGACTTCCTTGAGGTCGGCCCCTGAGCAGAATGCTTTGTCACCCGCGCCGGTGATGATGGTCGCCCAGACCTCGGCCATTCTTTCGGTTTGCTGGACTGCTTGGCCGATTCCCTGTGCGACGTCGCCATTGACTGCATTTCTTGCATCAGGCCGGTTGATGGTCACGAGAGCCAGGTGCGGTCCCACGAACTCAAGGCCTACTGCCTCGTTAGGAGACTGAAGCGTCATAGGGCGCCTCGCTGCGACACCTGTTCCAGCGACAATGGCATAAAGGTTCCTCCACTGGCGGCCGGATCCGTACCCCGGTATTTCTTGACTTCCATCATGGCAATCTGGTTTCGGTGCACTTCGTCCGGCCCATCTGCCAGCCGCAGCAAACGCGCGGTCGCATAGAAGGCCGCCAGGTGATGATCGTTGTTGGTTCCGCCACCCCCGAAGAGCTGAATGGCCCAGTCGACGATCTGACAGGCCATGTTGGGCGCCGCGACCTTGATCATGGCGATCTCCTGGCGGGCGGCCTTATTGCCAACGGTATCCATCATCTCTGCGGCGCGCATAGTGAGAAGTCGGGATTGGTCGATCAGGATGCGTGCCTGCGCGATCCGTTCGAGCGTCACCGTTTGCTCGGCCAGGGGACGCCCAAAGGGACGCCGCAGCTCTGCCCGACGGCACATCCGTTCCAGCGTGCGCTCCGCCAGACCCGCCAGTCGCATGCAATGATGAATGCGGCCAGGACCCAGCCGGCCCTGCGCGATCTCGAATCCGCGGCCCTCGCCGAGCAGGATGTTGCTCTTCGGCACTCTGACATTGTCGAACAGCACTTCAGATGCTCTGTCGGGCACTCCATAGAATCCAAAGACCGGCAGGGCACGCAGAACGGTCACGCCCGGAGCATCCTTGGGTATCAGGATCATCGACTGCTGACGGTGCCGGTCGGGGTTGTTCGGATCAGTCTTGCCCATGAAGATAAAGATCTTGCAGCGGGGATCCGTAGCGCCCGTCGTATACCACTTGCGCCCGTTAACTACATAGGAGTCGCCATCGGCAGTAATCGAGCTCTGTATGTTCGTGGCGTCGCTGGAGGCGGCATCGGGTTCTGTCATGGCGAACGCGGATCGGATTTTCCCGGCGAGCAAGGGTTCCAGCCACGCCTTCTTGTGTTCCTCAGTCCCGTATCGCTCTATGGTCTCCATATTCCCGGTGTCAGGGGCAGAGCAGTTGAAGACCTCCGGCGCCAAGTGCGAGCGGCCCATGATTTCACACAGCGGGGCATACTCAAGATTCGTGAGGCCCGCACCGCGGTCGCTGTCAGGCAAGAACAGATTCCAAAGACCCGCCGCTTGGGCAAGGCCCTTCAACTCCTCGATCACGGGCGCCACCTTCCACGGCCCCAAACGCTCAGATTCCTGATAGAACCGGGGCTCGTTGGGGTAGATGTGACTCGCCATGAACCCCAGAAGTCGCTGGCGCAGGTCCGCAGTCTTAGGAGAAAAGCTTTCCATCGGGTATATGCTCTACAGTCGTTCGACAAAGGTGGCATTCGCCATGCCACCAGACTCACACATCGTCTGAATCCCATAACGGCCGCCAGACCGATCAAGGGCGGTGAGAAGATTGATCAGCAGGCGGCCACCCGATGCGCCCACCGGATGTCCGAGTGCGATCGCGCCGCCAAACTGGTTGACCAGATGGGGATCCACGGGAAATTCCTTGAGCCATGCCAGGACAACCGACGCAAAAGCTTCATTTACCTCAAAGGCGCTGATGTCTTGGAGCGCGACACCTGCCCGCTGTAGCAGCTTCCGAGTGGCGGGGATAATGGCTGTGAGCATGAGCGTGGGGTCGTCGCCGCTGACGGAGAAATGGGTGATCGCTGCCTTGGGAGAGAAGCCGAGGCGTTGTGCCACCGATTCCTCCATGACCAATGCTGCAAATGCCCCGTCGGTGACTTGACTGGAGTTACCCGCAGTCACATTCCAGCCGATCTCGGGGAAGCGGCGGGCGAGTTCCTCTGTGCGGAACGCTGGCTTGAGAGCACCGAGCTTTTCCAGCGTCGTATCGCGGCGAATGCCGTCATCCATCCGAATAATGCGTACTCCCTCGGCAGTTGGCATCGCGATGGGAATGATGGGCGACGTAGTGAGCTTCTTGTCCTGCGCGGATGCCGCGTTCACATGTGACGCCAGCGCGAATGCGTCCATCGCTTGGCGATCTATCTTCCACTTGGAGGCAATGAGTTCGGCGCTCACGCCCTGGTTTACATATCCCTCGGGATACGCTTTGAGCAGCATTTGCCCGAGGTTGTCACGTCCCATTCGGTTGGCCTTCATGGGAACCGTGCTCATCATTTCAACGCCGCCGGCAATCACCACATCGTAAGCACCGGCGATCACGCCCTGGGCCGCAAAATCCACCGCTTGTTGCGCGGAACCACACTTGCGATCCAGTGTCACGGCGGGGACGCTGGCTGGCAAACCAGCGGCAAGCACCGCTTGGCGGCCGATATTGCCCGACTGCTCGCCGACTTGGATCACGCATCCCGTGATCACATCTTCAATCAATGCGGCCGATACCGACGTGCGCGCCATCAGACCCTGCAGGACCTGTGCATAGAGGTCCACTGGGTGCAGCCCCACCAACTGGCCATCGGGCCGGCCCCTTATAAACGGAGAGCGGACGATGTCGATGATGACGGCACGGCGGTTGGCCATCGTTTCTAGCGCCGCAGTGTCACGGAGAGGGACGCGGTCTGAAGTTGCATGTAGGGCAGCTTGGTCACGCGCAACAGTTGACTAACGCGTTCCAGGTCTGGATCTGAGAAGAAGGGAAAGTAGCGCTTCAGCGGTCCCGCCTTTCGCATTTTGATTAGATCGGCCTCCGGCATGAGCGCGCGCAGAATCAATTCATCGTCGTCGTTGGTTTCGTAGCGCTTGCGAAGCTGCTCGATGGTCGGCTGTTCCGGGGGATTGGCCAAGACTCCCTTCGCGCGGGCGGAGGTCATTATCTTGTCGAGGACGTTTGGATCGATGGGCGCGACCGGCACTCCGTAGTGGCCCGCCGCATACTGGACTACCTCGTCGGGCACGACCGCGTAACGTTTACCATTGACTACATTGAGCACCGCTTGAATGCCCACCAGCTGACTGAACGGCGTGGCCATTCCGGGGTAACCCAGTTCCTTTCGGACAATGGCAACCTCTCGAAGGACATCGTCGAGCCGATCGCTGATGCCGTGCTGGGCCAGTTGGGCTTTCAAAGTGCCCACCATGCCGCCGGGAATCTGGTGCTGAATAGATAGAACGTTGTACTCGTTGTGTTGATTCACGAGGAATCCCGCCGCCTTTCCTACTCGCTCGAAGTGCTCCGCAACGGGCGCAAATTGCGACTTATCGAGTCTGTGCTTGTACCCCAAGAGCTCAACGTTGTTGACCATCATCTCCGTTGAAGGCACCGAGGGCCCGTTCGCCATTGGCCGGCTGGCCGTGTGCAGGATGCTGACGCCGAGGGGAATGGCGTCAAGGTAAGCCTTGGCAGACTGCCCCAAAATATTATTGGCATGGAACTCGATGGGCTTGCCCTGCGCCTGAGCCAGCATCGCAGGAAGCAGCGTTGAAAGCCGCTCTTTCTCGAGTACGCCAGCGGTGTCGTAGAGAAGTATGGTGTCGACATTTGGTGACGAGGCGAGCTGTCGAACTTTGTCCGTGTAATACGCATCCGTATGCACGGGCGACAGCGTAAACATGATTGCGCCTGCTATCTCCGAACCGAACTCCTTGGCGACAGCGGCGAGACGCAGCATCTTGTCGATGTTGAAGAGGACGTCGTAAATCCAGAAGCTCCGTGCTCCGTGCCGATTGAGCTGCCGCATCCAGGCGTCCATCAGCGCATCAGGTGTGGTACCGAACGTCACTGAGGCGTTGGATCGCATGCCGCTTCGGAGAGTGGTCCGCGGCATCGCGGCGACCAGCGCATCCATCATTTGCCAAGGGTTTTCGCGGCAGTGACGAATGAGAACCTCGAAGTGATTGGAGCCCGTGAGATCGATCACACGAAATCCGGTGCGATCGAGGTGGCCCGCAACGGGCAATGCCATCCCAGCTTGCAGGCGCATGCCCCACAGGCTCTGCTGCCCATCGCGAATTGTTTCGTCGAGAAATTCAATTTCAGCCATTAGCTATTGCCTCTGCACCGCGAAACGACGGCAGGAGAGTGTCCTCGAGCCATCGCGTGGTGATCTGGTTGCGGCGAAAATCCTGGTGGTCAACGATGACTTTCAGGAGTGGGATGTTGGTCGGGACGCCTTCGATGACGAATTGATCGAGGGCCCACCGAAGCCGATCGATAGCCTTCGCGCGCGTGCCTGCGTGCACAACGAGCTTCGCGATCATGCTGTCATAGAAGGGCGGCACGCTCGCACCGCTCCTGAGCGCACTATCCACGCGAATGCCGTCGCCGCGAGGTTCTTGCCATTTGGTGATTCGTCCGGGCGTCGGCATGAAATCACGCTGTGGATCCTCTGCAAGAATCCTGGCCTCGATGGCATGTCCGTTGACATGGATGGACTGCTGAGTGAGCGGGGGAAGCCGCCCGCTCGCGAGCTCAATCTGCATCCGGATCAAGTTGCGTGCGGTGACTTCTTCGGAGACGGGGTGTTCAACCTGGATGCGCGCGTTCACCTCCATGAAAGAGAACTCTTGGCGATCGACATCGTAGAGAAATTCCACGGTGCCGGCGTTGCGATAGTTAATCGAGGCCAGCAGATCGGTCGCACATTGATGCAGTCGTTTGCGAACTCGCGAAGGCAAAATCTGTGCAGGAGACTCCTCGATCATCTTTTGAAAGCGACGCTGAACCGAGCAGTCTCTTTCGCCGAAATGGAATGCCCGGCCGGCACCATCGCCCATCACTTGTACCTCAATATGCCGCGCAGTCTCCACATATCGCTCCAGGTACAAGGTACCGTCACCGAAGGCCTCCCTCGCCGCAGTCGCCGCCACGTCGAAGTTGCGTCGCAAGGTATCGGCGTTACGCGCGACGATCATGCCGCGGCCACCGCCGCCGGCGGAGGCCTTGGTGATCACGGGATAGCCGATTTGATTTGCGATGATCAGCGCCTGGGTGGTGTCTTGAATACTCTGGCTGCCGACGGTGATCGGTACACCGGCCGCCTGCGCAGCGGCACGTGCCGACAGTTTATCGCCGACCTGCCGAATCGATCGGGCAGTTGGGCCGATGAACGTGATGCCTTCCTCCTCACACAGCTCCGCAAGTTCCGCACGCTCCGAAAGAAAGCCGTACCCGGGGTGAAGGAGAGAGCAGCCGGTCGCCTTCGCCGCGTGGACGACCAGGCCGGTGTTTAGATAGGAAAGACGCGGCGCGGCGGGTCCAAGCACCACAGTCCGCGAGGCCTCAGTGGCCGGCACGCTATCGATGTCCGCTTTGGAGACACCTAGCACTGTTTCGATGCCCAGCAGGCGCGCGGCGCGGATCACCCGCAGCGCAATCTCGCCGCGGTTGGCGATATAAAGCCGCGTTGTTGAAGGATTGTGCGTCACGGCTCAACAAGAAAGAGCGGCTGATCGAATTCGACGAGCTCTGCGTCAGCCGGGTAGACCTTGCGAATCGTTCCGGTCTTGCCGGCTTGGACGGTGGTAAAGAGCTTCATTACCTCAACAAGGCAGACGTCGGTGTCCGGCGTGACCTTTTGTCCGACCTCAACAAATGGCGGTGAGCCGGGCTTCGGGGAGCGATAAAACGTTCCAAGGGTGGGCGATTTGATCTGCAGCCAGCCATCGGGGATCTCGACTGCAATCGGCGCCTTCGGCGCTGGGGCCGCCGTCGGTGCAGCTGCAGAGGCAGCTGAATGGGGCCGGAAACTGAGAGGCGCAAGACTTATCGAGGCAGATCTCTCAATCCTCGGCTCGCGATCTTTCGAAAGGACGAGATCAACGCCGTCCATTCGCAAATGCATCTCGCGCCAGTCGCTGCGTTCAAACGATCCAATGAGTGCCTCGAGATCTTCGTCAGGCAGCTTCGACATGCGGATTTCCTTTCTGCGATAGGTGATAGCGAGCGGCGGCCAGAAGTGCGGGAAGTCGTGGGTAAGTAACGATCGTCCTGATATGCGCTCTAACGGCCGCCTCCATCGCGGCACTGTTGGTCGAGAAGATCGTTCCACGAGCTGCGCAGCCTTCCGGAACGGCGGCACAAGCCGCTTCTATCACTCCCAAGTCGTCCGGCTTATCGATGCGGTCAAAGTCGACGATCTGCATATCGCCAGGGGGCTCGGCGCGCACGCGTACCGGGGAGAGTTGCTCGCACCACTCGAGGAGGCGAGCGAAGGCCGGCTCGTCCTCTTCACGCCGAGCGAGGACCTCAAGCATGCCGTCGTATATCGAGCCGGTGCCGCCATCAACCGTCAACAGGCGGCCCGCCAAGGCGTCAATAGTGCCCGGACCGCATCCGACGACACAGGGTTTGCCAAGCGCTCGTGCAACCACCGCGGCGTGCGATGTCGTGCCCCCCTGTTCGGTAACCGTGGCAACGGAGGCTAGCATCCCGTGCAAGTCTTCCGGACTGGTGGTTGCGCGGGCCAGGACGACGGCAGCCCCGTCTTTCGCCATACTTTCTGCCAGGTCCGACTGCAGTACGACCCGGCCTTGGCCTATACCCGGCGAGGCCGCCTCGCCTTTGGCGAGGAGCGTCGCCCCATCGGCCGCGCCGTCCGCGAGCCGGGGAGTCAAAAGTAGGCGAACCTGCTCGGGAGTAACGCGCCGAATCGCCTCGGGAATATCGATCAGCCTTTCGCCGACCATCGATTCAGCAATACGGATAGCCGCATAGGGTGCGCACTTGGCGGAACGGGTCTGAAGGAAGAATAGCCGGCCGCGCTCGACGGTGAATTCGATGTCCTGGGCATCCTTGTGAAACTGCTCCAGGGCCCTTGCGGACGACAGGAGTTGCTGAAGCGTGTCGGGCTGCTGGGCGCCTAATGACTCCAGCGCCACGGGTGTATGGGACCCTGAGACGACGTCCTCTCCTTGAGCTCTAGCCAGATATTCTCCATAGGCGATGGCCTCTCCGGTGACCGGATTACGACTAAATAAAACTCCGGTACCGGACTTGGCGTCTGCGTTTCCGAAGACCATAGCCTGAACCGTGACCGCCGTACCCAAAGCGTTGTTGATGTTCTGGTGTTTCCGATACCGCTTCGCGCGCGGCGAGTTCCACGAATCGAATACCGCCTTGATCGCCGCCAGAAGCTGCTCGGTGACATCGGTGGCAACCGATCGTCCAAGAGCTTGCTCGATCTCCTGCCGAACTTCAGCAGGACTTCCGGAAGCGTCTCTGGGCTCCGAGTGCAGTACTACTTTTCCAAAGAGGTGCCAGAATCGACGATGGACGTCACGCGCAAACGCTGTATCGGCCCATTCCTCCGCGAGGACTGGCTCGGTCTGCGGCGAAATGCCCAGGTTTAAAATAGTGTCCATCATGCCGGGCATGGACATCGAAGCACCCGATCGCACCGAAACCAGCAAAGGTCGCGGTCCGCGTCCGAACTGGCGCCCCGTCTCCTGCTCGAGCCAAAGGATTCCACGGTGAATGTCTTCAACCAACTTCCCCGGTAGTTCGTTGGCCTCGAAATACTCCTGACAGCATCGTGTGGGTATCACAAAAGCTGAAGGCACAGACAAGCCCAAAGAGCGCATGCTCGCGATTGACCACGCTTTGGCACCGACCAGCTGCTTATCCGGCAGCTTGTCGCCATCGATTAAAATGACCGAGTGAAGGTCTCGGCTGGCCACGATTATTCTTCCCGACGCCGCTTGTCGAGAATCCTCAACAGGTCCTCGTGCAATTCGAACCATAGAGTGTGGTAGCTCAGAACGCGCGTGCTGCTAACCCATTCAAGGGCACCCGCTTCCGCCTTTTCCAGTGCAGCACTGAGATTCACGCGGTAATACGCGAAGCGCGGCAAGGCAGACTCGAAAATCCTGAGGAGACCGTCAACGTCATCATTGATATCGCCGAGGTCCGCGATGATTTCCATGTCGTACTCTCGATCTGAGTGATCGTTAGCGACACGTGCTCCCCGCGTGTCAATGGTCTGCCAGCGAGTGATCAGGGATTTCAAATCGGCATTGATGCTCTCAAATCGATCATAGGCGGTTCGGAAAAAATTGTCGGATCGAACAGCGTCGAACTGGCGGGAATAGTCGAAGCGTAAGGCCACTTGCGCAAGTGGAGTAAGGAGGTACTTGTCCCCGTTGACCAGGAGCCGTCCGCCAGCCGTGGCCGTCTTTACGAAATCGCGCACTTGGTCGGCATCGACACCGGTAACCGACGCAATCTCGGCAACCGTCGCGTACTTTTTCACGGCCACACCGTGCAAGATTTCAGGTAAGCGATTCATTTCTCAATTCTCCTTGTCCTTCCGGGCAATCAAGCGCTCCTTAATGGATCGGCGCAGGATCTTATTCGCGCTGCTCTTGGGCAGTTCGGGCCAGATTTCTATGTGCTTTGGACATTTGAAGTGCGCCAGGCGCTGACGAGCATGCTCTAGTAACTCTGGTGTACTAAGCGATTCGCGGCCCGCTACGACAGCATGTACTCGATCCCCCCATTTTTCATCCGGAAGACCCACCACGGCGGCCTCGGTGACTCCCTCAAATTCCAGCAGTACCTCTTCCACTTCGCGCGGGTAGACGTTGTAGCCTCCGGAAATCAGCATGTCGTTCTTTCGGTCGAGCAGGTAGAAGAAGCCATCCTCGTCCATTCGCCCAATGTCGCCGGTGTGCAGCCAGCCGCCACGAAACGCCTCGGCCGTCGCTTCCGGCCGATTCCAATAATAGGCCATCAACTGCGGCCCGCGACAAACCACCTCGCCGACTTCGCCCGGCGGCACGAAGGCACCCGACTCATTCAAAATCGCCACCTCAACGCATGAGAACGGGCGACCGCACGAGCCAATGCGATCGTGGTGATCCGGCGCCAGGTACGTGATTACCATGGGACTCTCAGCCTGACCGTACGTTTGGGCGAATATTCGGCCAAACCGGTCTTCTGCGCGTTGCAATATTGATGGTGCGATGGGTGAGGCTCCGTAGGCGATCCGCCGGAAACGCAGGTCTGCGCGTTCGAGGCCGGGCTGTTCTAAGATCATTGCGAGCATGGTGGGCACCAGGAACGACATGGTCGCCTGCGTTCGAGCGGCGAGGTCCAGAAATTCAGCCGGATCAAACTTCTTGAGCACGACCGAATGGGCGCCCCGAACAACTGCGGGCAAAAAGAAGGCCCCCGATGCATGAGCGATTGGGGAGGCGTGGAGGAACACGTCTGAGGCACTCAGATCCGGGACCAAATCGCTCAGGAATGACAGAAGTTCGGCCAGCTCACCGCGTGTAGTGAGCGTAACTGCTTTGGGCCGACCAGTAGTGCCGCCCGTATAGCCAAGCCGCAGTGGCTCATCGAGCCCACGATCGAATGCACAGACTCCTGTCCTCGCCGAGCAGAGTAGTTGCGCGACCATAGACTCGTCGATCGAGAACTCAAGTTCCGGGAAGCGAAGCCCATCCGCACAAACGACAGCACGCGAACCACTGTCGGTCAGCTTGTACAGATGGTCGTCGGGTGTTTCACGAGTGTTGAGCGAGACGCGCACGAGACCGGCTTTCGCGATGGCGTAGTAGGCGACGAGACACTCGATGCCGTTCGGTAGAACTACTGCTACACGATCTCCCTGCTCCAGTCCCAAATCGCGCAGCGCGTTTCCCAATCGGTCAGTCAGCTCATCGAACTGTCTGAAGGAGACCGTACGCGAGCCTTCGCTTAAACAGGGTGCGTCCTTGAACTGAAGGGCCGAGCGCCTGATGATGGAACCAATCTGCATTGCTAGAGGCCTCGCCCCTTCACCTGTCTCGAGTGGATTTGCTCCAATCGGTAGAGTTCGGCACAACGCGGATCTCGAGCGTGATACTTGACCCACGTCTCGCAAAGGTACCGATAGGGAGGCGCGCATGATTGGGGCGTGAATTCCCGCGCCGCTCGGTTGTACTCCGCCAGCGTCAATACTCCCCGAGTAGTTCGATATCGGTCTACCTTGGAATCCAGTAGCGTGGAGCCGCGCACGATGTCTCCTACGGAAGGTACGAAATCATCGCCCGCAAGCACCGAATAGGGCAGGGGAGTTAGAACGCGCGAAGGCCGATTGGAATGCTGCATCATGCCAAACGGGGACGTCTGCTGAGTCGGCAAGGAGATTGAACCGACCAATTCACCAAGTATCGTGTCGGCTACCTCGTCATTGAGGAGGGGGCGAAAGCGCTCCGCGCGGGGATCGATCTCAAGCCAGTCTTCGACCTCGAACACCCCAGCCACATGCGCCAAGTCCTTAATGATGGCGTAGTACATGAGGGCTCCGGCGTCCACCAACTGCTCGCGCGACCAAGTCGCCATGCGGGCCCACAATCTATTGGTGGCCTCTTTCAAGATGCCTGTGAGCTCTTGAAACGTGGCTGTCAATTCGGCACGCGAGGACATGCCAACGGGAATGAAGCCCTCCGATAACACGTCAGAAGTGTACAAGCCCACGGCCGCCAGACGATCCGATGTGAATTCGGGCTTACATTCGAAGCTACCCCAGTCGTCCACAATGTGAAAGTGACAATCCCGGACCGACATGGGGACAGTGAGATTGTTATAGGGAACCTTTTCGGCGACTCCATCGAGCCACGGCACTGAAGACTCGGCCAAATCCATGAAGTCTCGTACGATGAGCTCGTGGTGTTCATCCAATCGATAGGGACCCGAGTTGTGCAAACTGATGCGGCTTTCACAAGAAATCAAAAAGCCGTACTGGGACGCAGTGGCCATGAACGCGTGCGCTGCTGAGTGCAGATCATCGCCCGGCTCGCACGAAAACATATCCGCACGAAAGACTTCCAAGCGCCGATCCGGCTGAATCTGTGCCCGGTGCCCATAGTCTCGATTTGTGATGTGACCATCATTGCGGTGCCAAGAAAGTTGGAATCGCTTCCAGAAGTCCATCACATACAAAATGTCTTCCAACGCATCCTGCGGGCGCAACATCCCCATTGCCAGCAACCATTCGCGCCCGAGGAGGTAGAATGCGGGGAGCGCCCATCCAAGCTGGGAATTCTGGATTTTGATGCCCATATTTCGACTGCGATCGGCGATCTCCTCCGCTCGCATTTGACGTTCGATTTTTCGTAGCAGGGTTGGGTATCGATAAAACGCATTCAGATAGGAGAGCAAAATGTACGCGGACACAGGAAACAGTTTGGATCCTTGCACCGTACGAGTGAGGCATAACCAATAGGTTTCGTCGCCGACAGATTGTATGAGCTGATTTGCCTCGAGTAGCTGGACATATGTGGGGCGAAATTCAGCCGATCCTTGCGGCGGGGTGCTCACTTCGCCAGCCTCCAAACTGCGGCGACCACGTCGGCACCCCTCTGGTAGTCTTCCGTTGTTTTGGCCGTCGCGCTCGTCTCGATCTCGATACGGTCGCCCTCCCGAATGCCCTTGAGCTTCGCGTTCATCAGACAAGGTATGCCGTATTCGCGCGTCAGAATTCCAAGGTGCGAGCGCACCGTTCCCCCGGCACAAACGACGCCGTGGAACTGCTCGAGAATGGGTGCGGTCAAGGTCCCCCCGCTATCGTCGATGATCGCTATCAGCTCGCGCGGTACCCCCTTGTCCATCAAGTGCAGTACTTTTTCGCTGTTTCGGATATAGCTCGCCGTACCGATAATGTTTGCCGCGCGCCGCACCACGTTGTCACCCTGGCCGCAGCGAATTCGAGCGGCGTCGCTGTCATCTGTGACGGCGTCCGGGTGGTCAAAGCTGAAATCAGCATCCGACGTGGAGGATTCGTCCTTCTGATAGATCGCAGGGCGATCTCGCACGGACAGCATTGAGGACCACCGAAATCGGTAGCCGGAGTCCAGTATGCCGCGCTCAATTGCTGCGAAATCGGCCTTGGTTATGAGCTGATTGCCCGCGGAGAAGACGAACTCCCGCCACGGTAGCCCGGACTCTCCCCAGCGCCGGCGCACAAGGTCGCGGACGCCATTGTGTGCCGCTTCTGTAAGAACAGAGCGAGGCGAGTCGCCGTATCGATCGGAATCGGTATCAAGAATTGGCATAACCCCTTATCTCCGGTTGCCGCCGCGTGCGGTGCCTGGGACTTACGTTCTTCTGATGTGAAGGATGCGCCAAAGCGCTTAAGAAGACAAGATTGTAGTACGAGGATATTAGCGAAACCTGTCGGGCGTAGTTGCTCCGCTAAATAGTGGACTACGGGAAGATTTCGAACAGGGCAGCAGCGCCCATTCCGCCCCCGATACACGTGGTTGCAATTCCCCACTTAAGTTGCCGACGTCGAACCCGGAAACGTAGAAGCGCAATCAAGATACCAGACAGTTGCCGCGATTACGACCAAAGTTGTTCTACACTATCCTCAGACGATAATTCGCTGTGCAAATCAACGGAAGGTCGGTGAGAGAAAAACGTGGTGCCTGCAAGAACGGACGGCCGGGAATGCTACTTTCGGTGCCGTTCGTGACTCTGTCGCCCTCAGCCAGCAGCCCATCGGCATCGAGGCGTTGGGCACTAATCCGCGCAGAAGCACCAAACCGGGCACGGGGACGATCGATGCAGAATTGCCGGCCGGCGGCCTTCTTATGCGCCCTGGGAACTGGATTTAAGCCATGAAGATGGCGTGCTGCCCGCCGCCCGAGCGCTTGCCTAGGTAGGTCGCCAGCCGCGCTTCTGGAATGTTGGTCTGTGGTCAAAGCCGCGTGTATCCCAAACTAGTAGTCAGGATGGTCATACAATTTTGCTTGACAACCTGGCTAGTGTTTACGTTACCATCCCATCATAAAGACACGGCGTGGACGAGAGGCGGTATCGGCCCCCGAACACGACCATACAACCTGGGGAGACAAAAGATGAATTCGACGACGTTCAGATCGTTAACGTGTCTTTTGGCGGGGACATTACTTGCAGCGGCGTCGGGGGCGGACACCACGGCCCAAACAAATGATCAGCCGGTGCGGGTTGCCCAAGCTGCTACTACTGAACGGAACGAGCTTTCGGAGCTGGTGGTTACCGGTACGCGCCTTCGGGTGGAAGCCAACGGCTTCGAGGCGCCCACGCCGGTCACGTCACTCAGCACCGATGCTCTGGCGGCCCGAGCCCCCACCAATTTCGCCGACGCGCTCAACACGTTGCCGCAATTCAACGGGTCCGCGACGCCGAACAGCGGCCTTGGCGCGGTACCTGCGACGACTTCGCGTGGCAACCTCCTCAACCTGCGCGGCCTCGGATTCAACCGAGTGCTGGTCCTATTGAATGGCGAACGGCTTCCGCCGACGCAAGCGTCGGGCGGTGTGGATCTGGATATCCTGCCGGACGCGTTGGTCGAGCGCATCGATATTGTGACCGGCGGTGCGTCGGCCGCGTACGGCTCGGATGCCGTGAGCGGCGTCGTCAACTACGTGCTGAATGAAAAGTTCACGGGCCTCAAGGCCAGTCTACAGGGAGGCACGTCGCGCTATGGGGATGATTCTTCAGCCAAGTTTTCGATCGCCGGCGGCATGGGCTTGTTCGATGATCGGCTGCACATCGAGGGCAGCTTCACGCACTATCTCATCGACGGCATCAATCGAAGCGATGGGTTGGTGCGGCGCTTCGGCATTGCGGACGCCTACAACGCGTTAGGCGGAAACGGCACGGTTGCCAACCCATTCTTTACGGTCTCGAATGCGCGCTACCGCGCGATCACGAACGGTGGCTACATCGTGAATGGCCCACTCGCCGGCGATCGCTTTCAACCCGACGGCAGCGTCGTGCCGTCCCAGCCGGGAATTCCTGCGAACGCATTGGTCGCCAAGGGTGGTGACGGCGCCACCTACCCCGACATCTCCCCAGCTACGCGCGATCGAAACGACTCGGGCTACGGGTATCTATCTTTCGATATTGCGCCGAAGCTCAAGTTTCATGCCTCGACTCTGATCGGTCTGGCGCAAATCCGGTCGACAACGCAGCCACCGGTATTCTTTTTTTCAGGACCGAGTTCCCTTCACATCTTCAGCGACAATCCGTATCTGTCGCCTGCGGTCGTTGCAGCGCTTGGCAGCACGACTCAATTCACCATGAGCCGAATGAGCCCGGACTGGTGGGAAAACGTGACGCGCAACAATACGGACTACTACCATGCCGAGACGGGCTTGTCGGGCAGCTTCGCGACCCCCTGGTCCAATGGTAAGGATTGGGACTGGGACGTGAACGATTCCTATGGTGTGTCCAAGCTCCGTTCTCGCGAGAGCGAGGCCATCACGCCGAATGTCTACGCTGCATTGGATTCTGCAGTAGATCCGTCCACCGGCAACATCGTGTGCCGTGCGAATCTCGTCAGCCCGGGAAGCTATCCCGGTTGTCAACCCTTAAACGCCTTCGGTCTCGGTAACGCGTCGGCAGCAGCACTTGCCTACATCCGCGGCCAAGAGGTTTTCACAGTCCGAAACCAAATGAATATCGTTTCGGGCAACCTGCGCGGAGATGTCGGCCGCACCTGGGCGGCTCCGATCGCGGTTGCCTTAGGTGCCGAGTATCGTACCCAGAAGCTTACTCAATGGGCCGATTCCGATCCTACCAAACCGCCGAGTTTCCAATTCATCCGTGGAGTTCCCGCGGGCGCACTTGAGTACAACAGGTTCAACACCGGTGCCGCCTCGGGTAAGGTTAATGTGAAGGAAGCCTACACCGAGGTGCAGGTACCGCTCGCTAAGGATGTGCCGTTTGCCAAAGCCCTGGATCTGAATGGTGCGGTTCGCTACACCAAGTACAGCACCAGTGGCAGCGTCATCACCTGGAAGGGGGGACTGAGCTGGGCGCCTATCGATGCGGTGCGCTTCCGTGGCACTCTATCGCAGGACATCGCTGCGCCGGATCTTTACAATCTGTATGCCGGACAACAGATCGTCATTGCAGGTCTCCAAGACGCACATACGGGCGTTACCTCGCAAACGACCAGCATCGCGGGTGGCAACTCCGAACTTACGCCGGAGAAGGCGAAGACCTTGACGATCGGCACGATCGTCTCGCCGCTGCAAGGCTTCACGACCTCGATCGACTATTACAAAATCCGAATCTCGAATGCCATCACGACCATTGGTGCCGCGCAGCTCATCGCGGACTGCGAGGCGTCCAATGGTACGAGCCCGGAGTGTGGCCGCATCATTCGGCCACTGCCCTTCAGCGACCGCTCAGCGGCGAATTATCCGACACAAGTCATCACGTCGCCGATCAATGCGGCGCAGCAGAACCAGTCGGGAATCGATCTGGAAATGCGCTACCAGACCCCGCTCTCCGACTTCATCTCAGGCTGGGGGGGCAATGTGTTCGCCGATCTCTACGTTACCCGCCTGTTGAAGGAGGAAACGAAGTCCACCGCAAATCTGCCGTACCGCCGTGATCTGGGTTACGCGAGCGGCGACATCTTTTTCCCGAGGTGGAAAGGATCGATGACGGCCGGCTATCGTAACGGTCCCTATACGGTTCAACTGACGGAGCGAGCGACCGGCAGTGTGGGAAAGAGCGATATCCAGGTTTACGCACTCGGACAAAATGTTTGGGAAAATGTGTGGTACACGAGCATTACCGGGTCCTATGACTTCAGTGACCATTTCGAAGGGTTCCTGTTCGTCAACAATCTCTTCAACCGCCTACCACCGGTCGGAGCGCAGGCCACGCATCCCGGATTCCAGAACACGTACATGCCAATGTACGACATCGTCGGCGCGTACATTACTATCGGACTGCGTGCGAAGTTCTAGTAAGAAGCTCCCTCATCCACCATTAACGGATTGTAGCGGCGCATGATTCATGCCGCTTGGGGTAGTTGTTTGAAATCCTTGTACAGGCAGAAAAAATCCATTCGTCGACGGCGCACTAACCAAGGCGGACGCACACGAGGCGCAGTGACGCGTGCGCGGATAGTGGCAATGGCTGTCAAGATGTTCGGGAATCGCGGATACGTTAAGACCTCCATGCGCGAGCTTGCCGTCGAGCTGGGCGTGCGGCTGCCCGCGCTGCAAGATTGTTTTGGCAGTAAATCGAGCCTGTATGAGGCCTGCGTCCAACTCGTCACTGATCACACCTTCGCCTCGGTAGCACCCGCTTTGAAAAGGGCCTCCGAGACGATACGAGACGGTGACCTCGGGAACGCGACGAGCGCGTTGGAGCAGTTGATTGATGCCTTGGTCAACGGCCATGCAAGGCCTGGTTCGCGGACCTGGAGCCGATTCCTTGAACGGAGCAATCGCGACGGTGTGGTCGCCGGCGGCGGAATGCTTCGCGACACGGTACGCGGGCCAATTGTCGACGCCAGTGCGAACTTGCTTGCCCTGATTGGCGGCCGTCACCCAAATGATGACGAAACGCGGGTGTGTGCCCTATTACTGTTGGGGCAGGTGCATGCGGCGCATTTGATTTGCAACGAGCCAGGCGGCTCTATGTACTGGAGCAAGATCGACGCATCCAAAATCGCCGTTATCAAGCGTCAGCTTCGCGAAAACGTTCGCGCCGTCGTGAGAGCCATGACGGCTACCCCGGTGTTGTCCACCTATTCACAACCCAACTTTGATTTGCCTCTCAGCGTTTGATCCGTGCAGCTGCAACCGGAAATGTGTGAGACAATATTGTCCTACCAAAAGGAGAGGCAGATGCCACCAATCGGCGAGAAGTTCACCGATCGAGAGATTGCTGCGGTTGTTACCTACGTCCGAAACTCGTGGGGAAATCAATTTGGTGTGGTTACGCTGTCCGACGCGGCAAGGCATCGTAAGTCTGCCGGCGTGCAGTGATTCGTCAGTTAGATCGAGGTCCGCGATACGTGCGTAAAAGATTGAAGCAGCTAGGCGGTGGGAGCCGACGCCAGCTTTTTTGCCTCATACAGAACTGCTTACCAGCGAAGAGGGTCAATCGATGAAAAAGCGAACCAATTCCAAAAACGTCGGCTCTCGGGGAACAGCGAAATCGCCTGATTCGTCTGCTGTCGCCGATAGGCGAGGATTTCTAAGGGCAGGTTTAGGCCTGGCCGCTGCCGGTGGGGCCGCTGGTTTCGGCGCGTCGGAAGCAATGGCTGGAGCGCAGCACCTGACTGAGAAGGACACCGGAGGCCACGCCGACTACGACGTAGATGTTGTTGTGGCCGGCTCTGGAAATGGCGGTATGTCATCCGCAATCGCCGCTGCCAAAGGTGGAGCTCGTACGTTACTGATAGAGATCAGTACCCAGATCGGTGGAAACTCCTTGATGTCCGGTGGCATTCTGCATACGGCCGGGCAGAGGACATGGGAGGACTACAACAAATATACGCTCGGCTTGCACGATCAAGTGCTCGCAAAGGTTTACGTAGAGACGTTCTGGAACGAATACATTCCGTGGCTCCAGTTGCACGGTGCCTACATGAGCCGACCCACGCCCGAAACTCCGGGATACTTTGGGGATTGGCACTTCGGCAAGGGGGAGCCTGGACAACTGCGCCATAAACTGTATTTCGATAGCCTGGTTAAGGCTTATGAGGGCGCCGGCGGCAAGCGCCTCATGCGGACGCGCGTCATGAAATTACTGGTGGACTCCGAAGGGCGCGTTATGGGGCTTCGCGCGAGGGTTTGGCGCGATTCGCCGCGTGATGAGGATCAACGCTGGATAACGATTCGTGCCAAGAAGACCATAATGGCTACCGGCGGCTGGACTATGGATGGTGAGAGGAAGGCTACATTCTTAGGCCGCGATGGATACATGTCGCAACAGTACTGCGGACCCTTTGGTTCGGGCGAGGGTCAGAATATGTGCGAGGCGGCCGGCGCAGGCCTCAGCAAGAGCGGCTGGTCAAGTTTCTGCGGCGGCACGCATGCGATCACTGCAACACCTCTGATGAACGCTGACATGGATGCGATGTTCAAGCTTTGGGACGAAGTGCCCCCTGAGCACTGGCATGACACCTACTTTACAGGCCGTCTCTATCCTCCTGGTTGGATCGGAGTATTTCCTCAATTCGGCATGGCCTCACGTGGCATCCTGATCAATAACCGTGGCGAGAGATTCATAGACGAGGGCAGCCCGATTCACGCCCGGTATCCACGCATCAGCATCAACGTGGTCCGGCAACCCGGTGGGTATGCTTGGGTAGTGGTAGACAAGGTCATCTTCGACAAGACACCGGGCTCTGATGCGGTTGTGAAGAAGATTATCGCGGAAGGCGGATCTTGGGGTACGCACGGAAACGTCATCATCGCTCAATCTCTAAAGGAGCTGGCAGACGCACTTGGCCAAGCGGGTGTCTATCGCGGTGCGTTCCTGAAGACCATCGAGGAATACAACCGTGCGGTGGATGGCAAGACCCAGGAAGACCTCGCCGTGTCGCACTACACCGGGAACGATTCTGGTGGCTATGCCATACGAACTCCCCCTTTCTATGCGATCCCCGTCCGCGCAAACCCGTACGTTACCTTCGGTGGTGTGCGGATCAATGAACACGGACAGGCGCTTGATCCTCAAGGCGTTCCCGTGCCTGGCCTTTATGCTCCACCGCCACTGGGGGGCGGCATTCAAAACGAAATCTATGCGGGCGCAATTGGTATGGCGGGCGTCTTCGGCTATCTGGCAGGCAAGCATGCCGCGCAGGCACTGAAGCGACTTGGGACAGGGAAGTCTTCAAAGACGAGCACCAAGGCAAGCGAGACAAAGGGCGCTCACACCACTACTACTTAGCTGGGAGCAAACCGCTTGCAAGATCAAATTCGGGCAAGGCGACACGCCGCTTTAGGAGAATCCGATGAAAATGAATTTCGATATTTTGGCTGGGCAGACGATCGCTGCGGCCATGCTTCTTGCAGCGGTCACTGTAGGTGCCGATGTCAAAGCGCAGAACACACAACCTTCTGCGAAGTCCGCTTATTTAATGGCGCTGCCGACGGACGCGCTAAAGCGCATGAACCCCGTCGACAAGCTGGTGGCCATTGAGGAGATCAAGCAATTACCGTTACGGTATGGCAGGTGCATCAGTCAGAAGGACTGGGCATGCGTGCGCGGTGTGTTTACGCCCGACTTTACGATGAACGGGCGTCTTATGGGCCCCGAAGGGTTTATCAATGTAATGCATCTGGCTGGGACCTATGACAGAGTGGCCACAGTCCTGCACATGCATGGAATGGAGATCGAGATCCTGTCTCCAACCACGGCTCGCGGCATCGTCGCGGCAGACTTTGCCTTCTTTTATCCGCCTGGGTCACCTCTTCAACCATCAGGGAAAGAGGTGGTTCAGCCCGGTCAGCAGACTCATACGGACACTTATTACTATCAGACGTACACAAGAATTGACGGCGCTTGGAAGATCCGGACTTTGGATCATGTCTCCTTCGACTTGCGGACTGACGTAAGTGCAACGACAAAGGTATTCGAGCGGGCTTATACAACGCCGGACGGCGTGCCGCCGGTGAAGCAAGAAGTCGACAAGGATCCCGTTCGTCAGCAGAAGTAGGTTTCCCCTAAGGTGCGCGTCGCGCGGCCTTTTCGTGCGCCCGGTAGGGCGCACTTTCTTGAAGGCGCAAGGCCATGCCGGGTCCTTGGGAGGAGCTATGTCGAATCGCCGCAGCTTTGTGTCAGGGCTTACCGCTGGTTTGCTCGGCGTCCATCTTCGCGCCTACGGATCAGAACCGCCTCCCTCACGCGTGCGCACCAATCTCGTTACGGGCTTTTTCAAGATTGGCTATTTCCAGAAGCGCAAGCCGGGCATGTCGATGCAGGAGTTCAAGGAGTACTACGAGAAGAGCCACGTTCCTCTGGCCTGCCAGTGCCTCGCGTATAATGCAACAGAGTATTCGCGCAAATACCTGACGGCCCGGCCGGTTGGTTTTATCGAGCGCCCCAATGCGAACTCCGTCGTGCCCGAGTCTCCTTATGATGTATTCGTTGAGCTGAAATTCGCTACGCGCAATGCCTTCGAGAAGGCGGTTGCGAAGGCCAACGATTCGAAACTGGAACTCCTGAGAGCCGACGAGGACAAATTTCTGCTCCGTACCGATCGGCGCATCTACCACGTGGAGGAGCATGTAAGCCCGCTCAGTATGGTGCGGCGCGACCACGCGCTGCATAACCCGGCCAACGCCACGCAGAAGGCTCAGGGTAAGCCTGCGCTCCGGTCAGCCTCCCTATTCAAGCGCAAGCCAGGGACATCGCCCGAGGAGTTCAAGGCCTATTACGAGAATCACCACGTAGAAATGGGCTACAAGTACATTGTGTACAACGCACACCTCTACTCGCGGAAGTACCTCGAGCCCTTGGACTCTGGCCCCCCTTGGCCTTTTGATGTTTTTATGGAGTTGGAAGCCGATAGCCAAGAGGACCTGGGCAGAGTGATGGCCACGTTGACCCCGGCGGATCGGGAGACCATCGCCATCGACGAAGGCAAGTTCATGGACCGTACAGACACCGGCAGACTCTCATTCAGTGTTGAGCAGCACACAACATCGGCGGAAGAGATCAAGCGATTCGCGCAGGCGCGATCTTAGCCAGACGCGTTGTCAGATCGCGTCGAAAAGCATCCGCAGCTCGAATATCTTGAGCCATCCGATCGGGGCCGCGGCTCCGCCAACCAAGACCCATCCTAACGTCGTTCGAATTGATCTTTCTCTCTCCCAAATCAAGCTTTTAGCGACCGTGCAGCGTGACGCCCGGCACGGAAGCCAAATGTGCCGGCGCAGCCGATGCCGCCCATATAGATGTCGCTCTGACCGCTGCCGCCGAGGGGCGGCGGGACATACAGGTTAGAAATCGGCGCACCCTGCGGATCGAGGGCGCGGCCGTCCTGATCCATGCGTATGCCGCCGAACAGAAAATACGGATCCGATCTTGCCGGGATGGCGTAGAACGGTGGCGTGCGGATTGCGTAGCCGCCTGAGTTGTTGCCGGTAAAGTGCGAAACGTCTAGTTCTTCCTGTTTATTTTCATCAACCGCCTTGTTGTACTCCGCAATGGTCCTAAGGAAAGCTCCTTTGGCCACCGAGGCACGCGCCAGCGCATCTGCAAATTCCGTTAGTGAGTTGGCGATGATCACGTTGCCATTGGTGCCAAGTATTCCGCCTTCGTCGATGATCTGTTTGATACGCGCTTCGGCACCCGGCGCCGCGTCATAGATTTTCTTGTCGGCAATAAGCCATGCAAAGCCGTGAGATTGGCGCGCAATCGCATGTGTGTGTCTCGGATATCTTGCGAGCACGGGACTGCTTTCATCGATGAAACGCTTACCCTCATGGTTGACGAGGATTGCCCTCGAGGGGTTCCCTAATTGCGGGAACGTGCCAAGCCAGCCCGTAGGAACGGTGAGACGGCCCCGCGAGTAGTCAGCGGACCACTCCTCCGGCTTCTTCTCGCGCCAAAGTTTCAACATGCCTTCCATACTGCCGGCCAACAGGGGTGTGGCCGTAACGCATGCCACGTTCCCGGAGAAGGTCGACCAGCCGTGCTTGCTCATTCCCGCGCCAACAGCCTGACAGATCTCGATGCCTTCTCCGGAGGAGAACGGACCGCACATATGCTCGGCGAAGTCCCCGACCGGACCGCCGAGATACTTCTGCTTCTTCTCTCCGTCCATGAGCCAGCCGCCGATGGCCATGATCGTCTTGCGCGCGCGGATGTTGATGAACCTTTGGTTCTCTTCTTTCGGCGAATCCTTCCAGGTCTTCGCCCGCACACCGATGACACGGCCTTGGGTATCTGTGAACAGCTTGACTACACGCGTCTGCAGCATCGTCTTGCCGCCCGCAGCAGCGAAACCCTTCATCAAGCTATCGAAATACATCTTGTGACGGAGCTGCCCAGGCTCACCGTGGCCGAGCATCCAGTCACCCCAGTAACCAATCGTTTCTGGCGTGGGACGGCTGATATAGGCGTTCTGTGACTGAAGCCAAGGGACATATTCATTCCAGAAGGTCTCGACAAAGATCTTGCCCAGCACCTGATCGTGCTTCCCGAACGAGAACTTGTTGTAGTCTTCCCAGGTACGCTGGCCCGCGGTGTGCAGCACACCACCAGACATCAGCGTGTTTCCTCCGACTTGGATGCTGATTTCCAGCACCAGCGTCTTTGCACCGCCGGTCGCGGCCGCAAGCGCCGCCGACACCCCGCCATTACCCGCGCCGCAGACGACGACATCAACGGTCTGATCCCATTTCACAGGGCCGCCTTGAACAGGCGCTTCGGCTTCTGCTGCAGAGGCGCCAGCAGCAGCCACCAGCGATGCCCCGGCAGCGAGACCGATTCCCGCCTTTAGAAAGCTGCGCCGAGCCTCGGGTGTCGCGCTCTCCGGCTCGCTAGTCTGGATGGCGGCAACTTTGATACGTTTCGAGTTCTTCGATTCGGTATGCTTCTTCACTTGCAGCGTCCCCCATCATCCAGCGAGTCCGATCGGGTAAACCGAGCGTGCGACTGATGTAGTTGTGATGAATACTCGTGTTCGAGATGCGTGCGAGGAACAACGGCGCGATACATCGCACGCCGATTATTCCCTCGAAACTTCTCGTTCACGCCAGCCCTTAATGACAACACATGGTAACGTGAAGTCTGGGCAGGTTGTCAAGCAAAATTGTATGACCATCCCGACCGATGAGATAATGAAAAGATTGGGCGGGCGAGTCTGGTACAGGAGTTCACGATTATTCGCAGCCTTGTGACAACACCGCGGCAAGCAGGCCGCGAAGCCGCATCCTGTATTGAACTCCATCCGTCTATATCAGGTCGCTGGCAAGGGCATCTGCCGTCGTTAGAGGCCGCGATTTCGTAGGACAATATCGTGTGGCACTGCATTGACTCGAAGGAGCCGAAAGTGCTAGCTTCAGCGCACGCGTACGCCACGCCGCAACGCTTTGGGGACGTCTGGAGCCTTCATAACAGCGTAGGTATGCGCGACATAAAGAGTATCTGTATTCAACGCGAGGGGGGCGATCCATGAAGGTTCTTTCGAAGCTCGTATCTGTTTTCGTCATGTCCGTGTGCGCGATGGGAGTGTCGCACTCGACAGAAAGCAAGGCGGCAGGCGCGGCGGACGAGGCGCAGATCAAAGCGCTGTTCGCCGACTTGATGAAGTCAATCATGTCGCAGGATACCAAGGCCGTCGTAAGCCACTACGCACCTCATGGATTTATGTACATCGATGTGAGTCTGCCACGCGCGTATTACGGTATCGAAGGCGCGATCTATACGTGGGATGCTTATTTCGGGCTCGTCGTGCCGGGATCCGTCAAGGCAGAAGCGACCGACTTGCATGTAACCGTCGCGGGAGACGGAAAGTATGCGTTCGCATATCACTTCGATCATTACCAGGACAAGTTGAAAAATCCCAACCCTTCTTTGGGACATCTGTTGGACTTCACCAACCGGGCGACATCGTTTCTGGAAAAGATCGACGGTCGCTGGTACATCAAGCTCGAGCACAATTCGTTCCCCTTGGACTTGGCCACCGGAAAAGCGGACTGGAAGTCGACAGACGTCCGTGAGTTGCCCAAGCACTAGGGTCGATTGATTTGAACGACGGCAAGGGATAAACCGATGAATCGTTTAGCTGGCAAGGTCGCAATCATCACTGGGGCAGGCTCCGGCGTGGGAAGGGCATGCATGCAGCTCTTCGCGGAAGAAGGGGCTTGTGTCGTAGGAGTGGGACGTACGCGCTCTTCTCTCGAAGACTCGATTGCCTCGCTTTCGGTGGGTCCGGAGCGGTCTTTGATAATCACGGCTGACTTGAGCAAGGAGAGTGCCTCTACGGAGGTATTCAATGCCACTAGGCAAAAGTTCGGGAAGCTGGATTTGGTGATAAACGCTGCCGGGGTTGGCTACAGCTGGCAAGATCGAAGTCCTGGCTCCATGAATGACTTGGCCAACACGACGGCGGAAAAGTGGCGAGAGGTGATGGCGATAAATCTCGACTCGTGCTTTTACATGTGTCGAGAAGCTGTAAACACATTCAGGAAGCAGGGCAGCGGTGGTGCCATCGTCAATGTTGCCAGCATATCTGGCATGTTGGGTCTCGCCGGCGCCCATACCTATACCGCTGCCAAGGCCGCCATGATCAACCTCACGCGATCTATGTGTGTCGCCTATGCCAAGGACAACATCCGCGCAAACTGTCTGGCACCGGGCTTCATTGCCACACCCATGGTGGCCTCGGTGTTGAATATATTCGACGATCAGGCTACCGCGGAACGCATAACGCCGATGAGGCGTCCGGGCACAGCTGGAGAAATGGCGTATGGATGCTTATACCTCGCCTCCGATGAGGCGTCGTACTGCAATGGCAGCGTTCTAGTCATCGACGGCGGGTCGTCCGCTCGTCAATAACGCAGGTAAGCGGATGCCCATTCATCAATTCATGTCTCTAATCAACGCGAAGCCAGGCCGCGAATCCGAATTCATTGAGTGGTATAGCAAAACCCACATACCTGAAGTGCTTCAAATTCCGGGCTTTGTAGGTGCAAGACGATTTCGCGTGAGCTCCTCGCAGTTGGTAGGAATGATTCCGCCGTGGGAATACCTGGTGATCTACGAAATTGAGGGCACGTCACCTGCAGGCGCGCTCGAAGAGCTGGGTCGTCGCATTGCAAATGGAATGAATATGAGCGACTCATTCCGACCTGACGTGGCTGCGTGGACATATTCACCCCTCGAGACAGCGTGATTACAGATGCCATGTTTAGAGCGTCGTATTGGCGCGAAGTCCTTGAAGGCCTTTGTCTCCACCGCAAGTTTCGCGAATAGAGACGGCCGATGCGGGTTGGGTGCTCTGAGATTCACCTCGAAGTCCGCGATTTGCTTGAGGCGCGAGATTTTTACCAAGACAAAGTGGGCTGCCAAGCAGAGTCTGGGTGCCCAGATGGCCTTAGGTTCAGTCTGGCTGGGTACTCGATCAATTGTAGATATAGTGAGCAACTGGGGAAGAATGGACAGGTCGAAGCGCACTATCATCTGGTTCACTCGAAATATCTGCCGATGGCCCACCAGCTTGATTTCGGCCCGACTCAATGGCGAGAGCTTGCAAAGCGGCTGCTACGCAACGAAGTAAGGCATACACTCAGTTATTCGCAGGATCCAAAGGCTGCCGCATCCGAGCGATCGATCCTCAACTTTTTCGATCCGTCCGGCAACGCCCTCGAGGTACAAACTTCGAGCAACGCACTGCGACCGCGGGGACTGTTCGGGCACATACTGCGTTGGCTGCCATGGGCGATACTTGCAATTCTCGTGATATGTGGTCTTTGGCGAGGATACACATGGGAGGATGACTTGAGCTCGGCGGGACAATCCGTCGATTCAAAAAACATGCGTTGGTGATCGTCACGTTGCGGGTAGATGTGCGTTCTATTCTTTCAACCCCGCAAGTAGTGCACCCCACCTAGACCCCTTGGCAACCCAGATCAAGTCGCCACGCAACTCACCGGGGCGAGTATCGGCGACATACGTGTACACCGGGCGTCCCGAGTACGTCCATGCCTTAACCGCACCGGGGGTTTTCGCCGCGGCGTGATCGAGTGGCACCCACCGCAAGGGATAGCGTACGGGATCGGGGATTATCACCTGCGACCAAGTGCCTCCTTTTGGCTTGGCATCGGCCGGCGCTATAAATGGCTTCCACCTCTCCGCACATCGATCTTTAGCCGCACAATATGACTCAGCCCAGGTGTAGGACTCATCCCAATTATCGCAAGAAACTGCTGCACCGCTTAGCCCATCCTCGCCGGCCGGGTTCAGGACGGAGCAGAAAAAGGTATATAACACCCCTCCGTTAGCATTCGTGTAAACGGGACCTTGCACAGAACGCCGTACCGAGACGCCGAGCGGCGCTTTGGAGGCAGGCAGCAAGATCAAAGGACGAGCATTATCGATGCCGTAGCCACCAACGTCGAGCTCGGAGTGATCGCCGCCAAATGTATAAACTGGTTGATTCTGATAATTCCATATTTTGACTCCATCGCTTTTTGCGCGTGCCGACCAAGGTCCGATCGCGTCGGCCAAGACGCTGGCTGACAGTGCATTCCACTTGCTTGAAAATTCCTCGCCGGACACGCGAGTAATATCAAGAGATGTCTTCATCAGCGTGCCGGCTTCCCGTTTCTGGCTTCGCTGCTCCTGGACAACCGCGGTATAAAGTATCAAACCATTTGTATCCGTCGCTATGAGACCGGCACCCCGACGATACTTCACCTTGATGCCAGCCGGAACAATCATCGGCGGTTGTGCAGCTGCAAAATCCGAGATTGCGCTAATTCCGTTGACGTCGCCCGGCAGGCGGTCCGCAATTGAGTAGTGGACGGGGTAGCCTTTGTACGTCCACTGTCGTGCGCCGTCAGGACGCTCTACGAACGCCCAATCGCCAACCGGCTTCGCATCGGGCTTAGCGAGCACTGGAGGCCTTTGCGCGATGCAGGTGCGTATGTGCGGCTGAGCCAGCTGCATCAGCGGATCCACGCCCGCCGTGATGGGGTCTAACTCATTCTTACAAAGTGGACCCCTCTTCTTACCCCAAAGATAAAGGGCCATCCCTCGATCGTCGATGAATATCAGCCCTTGGTCCTGCGCCAACACTTGCCGGAAACCGGGAGGCATTTCCACTGAAGCGTAAAGCTGACTTAGCGCCGCTTTCTGGTCAATTTTCTTATTTGCGATCCGAGTGACAGCACGCGGCTGATCATCGTTGCCAGCCGCATTCCGTGATTCAGAGTCAGTAGCGCATAACGCCAACCAGACAGCTACCAAACTCGGCGCCAACGTACGAGACAATTGCATATTAATCACCTCTGCGACCCTCTGCTTTACGTCATGATTTCGCTAATCACTCGAGTGGTCTTCATTGACCCCGTTCCCCATTCCCCCACGGATGTTCCGAGTGCCCTCAACACCGTCAAGGCCACGGGCGAGGGCGGAGCGCCTTTGCCGTCGATGTGATATCCGGTCTTGAGCCGGCCTCCGGCTTTGCCCGCAACCATCATTGGGATACCGTTGATGGAATGAATTTTGGCATTCTCGGAATCTGAGCAAGCGTACACGACGCAGTTGTCGAGCAACGACCCAGCACCCTCGGGAACGGAAGCGAGCGCCTTGATCAAATACGCATACGACCCAAACGCTCGCGATAGAAACATAAAGCTGGTCGGCTGATACCCCAGTGCCGGATCAACCGACTCCTCGTGCGTGATCGTGTGATGGATCTTTTCCAATCCGCGCTTCGACAAGCCAGATGTGGAATTCGAGTAGGCCATGCTGAACACTCGCGTCTGGTTGCAGGCAAGCGCCATCGTCAAGAGATCAACCATCGTGTTATGGCGCTGCTCAACCAACTCGAGATCGGTTCCCGGCGGGATAATTCCTTCCGGCCGCATAGGAACCTTACATGAGACAGCAGGGGGCGGCTTTTGCAATTGCTGCTCGAGCCGCAACTCAACTTCCCGCAGCGAAGTGAAGTATTGATCCAGGCGGTCTCGATCGGCGGCGCCGACTTTTTTCAGCAGCCCCGCGCCCTGTTCACGAACACCCGTGAGAACACTTTTCTGCAGCATGATAGACGGCTTGGGCTTGAAGTCCGACGCATTGGGATCCTGAAAGTCCGCGCCATAGAGCCTCGTATACAGATCAATCGGCGAGATGGCGGGCGGATTAATTGCGTCGCCACTACGCATGCTATAGCTGTCCTTTAAAGAGCCGGTCGCCGCGCATTCGACAGATCGAAAGCGACTAGCCCCTGCAATCGCGTCGGCAACCACTACGTCGATCGTCGGATATAGCAGACTTCCGGTTGCCGCCGGCACCACTCCGGTAAGGCAAGCCACCCAGCCGGCGAAATGTGCTCCCGCAGGTTTTCCGTCCGTGATTACGTTGAAATTTGAGAAAAGATTGATGTGCTGCTTCACATCCTTCCAAGATGCAATCTGAGGGGGCAGGTCATAATCGAACCCGACCTTTTTTGGAACGAAGACGTTCTTGTCCATCCCCAAGCCCCAAACCCAGGTGCCAAAGCGCACCGGTATCGGCGCGCCGTCGGCCAATGCCGTACCGTTTGTGTTGAGGTAACAATCCAGAAGCGGCAACCCCAGGGTGACGCCCACCCCACCAATCATCCCGCGAAGCACTGTTCTGCGGGTCAATGGTTTACTTAGAAACATGGTTTTTTCCTTGTCGGAATCAGTGGCGAGACGAACCAGCCAGGGACGTAGATAGCGTGCGAGTTGCGTCGGGAACCGTGGCGGATATGCTGTAAAACGCTGCGCTTGTCGCAATCGCGCGAAGCAGCGGAACAAACCGGTAGCCGGCATCTTTGAACCCGGATTCCAAGTCTCTCACCACCGATTTTTCCTCGGCAGATATCCGGCGCCCGACTCCGTACTCATAGAGCCTCCTAACCAAACAAGACGTTATCGCGGGATCATCATGTACAGCAGCCGCGAGTCCCCTGGCATCCTGGAACTGCTTGCCGCTGAAAGATCCGCTGGTGTCGATTTCCGCGCCATTCTCCGTGGCGCGAAATTTGCCGGCACCGTCAAAACTCTCCAGCGGCAGCCCGAGAGGATCGGTAATTTTGTGGCAGCCTGCGCATACAGGGTTCTTGCGATGCATATCAAGGCGCTCACGCGCCGTGCGTAGCCTTGGGTCTGGATTTTCAATTGCCGAAAAATCCACATTGGGAGGAGGTTCCGGTACCGTCTGACACATGAAGTTCTCGCGTAGCGCCTTTCCACGGCGAGTGGCAGAACTGCGGCCGGGATGCGAATTGACCGACAAGAATCCGACCTGCGTGAGAATCCCCGCGCGCGGGTCATTATCCGGCAGATCATATGGTGCCCAGTCAAGAGAGCTGGGGATCGAGATTGGAATGCGATAGAGCGTGGCCAATGCCTGCGTCAGAAAAATACGTCGCGTCGTGAAGATGTCGCGGTAATCACCCTGTCGGGTAAGAAGCTGATCAGAAATGATCTGAAGGATTTGCTCACTTGAATCAGTGGCTACTTTCGCTGTGAAGTCAGGATAGATTATTGGATCCTTCACAAGATCTGGGAAGGCATCGAGAAGAAGCATATCGCTGAAGAATGCACGAATCCCGTTCTCAAGCCTAAGGGGAGATGCCAGCATTCGCCCGACCTGGCGCGCCGTGCCTGCCGTGGTCTGCAGCTCCCCGCTCTCGGCTGCACGTAACAGCTCAACGTCCGGAGGCGCGTTCCAGAGCAACAAACCGAGCCGCATCGCCCGTGAGGGTCCGTCCAGCCGCGAGACGCCGGGGTGTCTCGGATCCGGCTCGACCTCCTCGACAAGATAGAGGAATTCTGGCGCAACCAACATGCCAGTGAGGGCATACTGCAGGCCCGCATAGAAATTCTGTAGTCTCTCCCCAGTTTCGTGGGCGGCTTTTACACAGACACGGAGTACGTCAGCGCTCAACGGGCGGTGGAATATCAGATGTCCCACTTTGCCGAGGAATTGGCCTGCGCAAACGTCATCCGGCATGTGTGCCTCTTTGGGCTTGCAAGGAATGAGCAAATCCCGGTGGGCTGGGCCCACCACTTGCTCGGCAACGGCCTGGGCGGTCCCATAGAAGATGTTAAACGTGCCAGCGGGAACAAGGGCGCTTCCGGCGCCAAGGCCGGCCAGTCCGTCTACGCGCCTAAACGACGGGAGCCTCAGCGGAGCTTTGATGTCACTTCCGAAGACATAAGCAATCTCGTTGGCATATTGTCCGGCGTTCATCAAGCGTATGACGGGCGCATTGACTGCGGGAGGTGCCGCGGCGGGCTCTTGGCCCTGCGCGCATAAATGGACCAACATGAGCCCGCCGACGACAAAGGCCGGCATCAAGGTACTAGTCCAATGGCCGGTGGTCATTACACCTAAACCTCAGTTTCTCGTTAGCGTGGTTTCTGCCAACTTCAAGGCGCCGTCGGCGACCAAGGGATCATCCTTTCCTGGACGCACAATCAGCGCGCGCACGGCATTTACCTGATAGGCCGCCGAGATCGCCGTGCACTGACCCGTCTTCGGATCCGGATACCCGTCTGCCAACTGCTGCGCGGCCGCATAAAGTGCTGGAGGACTCCACAATACGATCTGATTGACGTGAGGCGAGTAACTTCGAGCGTAGTTCTCGTACCACCTCGCCAGGTCCTCATAACCAGCGATGAATCCTTCGGCTGAGGCTGTTTTGTCAGCCAGGTTCAAGCGAACACGCATCCCGCGCAGGTAGCGTTCCATCGAAAACGTATGCTGCGACAACGCGAAATACTGATCGATCGGTTCGGTCTCTAGCACGCCGTTGACGATCTTGCCGCGAGCACGGCCTATGTGTTGCGGAAACCGGACATCCATCCGATAAGACTGCCATGGGAGTCTATTCCCCACAGCGTCCATTGGTATGGCATCGGTCCCCTTGTAGAACGTGACGATGACATTGTCCGAGTTTTTCTCATCGTCGATATTTGAAATCTCGATCAGAACCCGATTGAGCTTGGCGTCCGTAAACTCAGTCTGGTGAAACTCGACGGCGTGACCACCTTTGCGCCATGACGTAGAGCAGCCCAGGATTCGATACAGCTGGTTGTCAATTCCTTGCTCGCCGTTCGGCGATACGAATTTGTCATGCTTACAGGATTTCGGTGTGGCCTTCCCATCCGGCGTCCCGTCGAGATTTAGCCCGTAAGCAGTCTTGCTTTGCACCAAACGCAACGGAAGCGGATCTACTACAGAGGTCGGGTTCCACCCCACATTTGTGCCATTGGGCCCGCGCATCAATAAATACTGCTCCGCCACGAGCTGATTCGTCCCGATGTTACCGGGACCCAGGTAAAGGTACTGGCGCGCAAAATCCGTGCGTGCCTCAGGCGTCGAATACTGCTTTTCGAAATTTTCCTTGTTATCGAAGTGGAACCCATCCGGACATTCCGCTTTGACGTCCCCGGACTCGTATACAGCAGTCCGCCAGCTTGTCAGCACGAGCCCGATCGTCTTCTTTTTTGCGGCGCCGCTATCTTGGTCTGCGGCAGAGACCTGAATCAATGACATCGCAACGAACAGCGTTGCCGATAGTGTGAGCCGTAACCCAAAACAGTGCACAGAGCGATTCTTGCCCACAAGAAAATCCCCCAAAAGCGAGCCAGTAATCGTGCAAAAACAGACTAGCACCAAGCCGGTCTGTATGACAAGATTCTTTGACAACATTGTGCTGTCAGGCTATTTTCCGCGGCCTGAACCCCCCAAAAGGTGCTCTGCATGGCTCGATTTTTCCATATTGCGGCCCGGCCGGTCGCAGTTGCGCTCGCGTTCACGTTTGTAGCCGGAATCGCACACGGCGAGGATCAGGACGTCATCGACTATCGTCAACGTATTATGAAGACCTTGAATGAGCAGGCCGAAATTATCGGAATGATCCTTTCTAAGGTGATACCAACAGACAATACCGCAGCCCATATTGAGACGATGGCCATTACCGCCAGTACGGCTCTCAAAGCCTTTGAGCCGAAAGTTCCCGGCGGCGAGGCGAAACCCGAGGTCTGGAGCAAGTGGCCTGATTTTTCCAAGCGCATGACTGAATTTGCGACAAAAACCGCGAACGCGGCCAAAGCGGCAAAGCAAAGCGGCCCGCAGGCTGGATTGCTCATCATGACAGACACAGATCTGTGCAAAGGCTGCCACGATACGTATCGCCAAGAAGAGACTAAAAAGCGGTAGGCGGATGTGTGTCGCGAGACACTGCCTGGCGCGTAAGCTAAGCGGCGAATTGCTTATCGAATAGAGTTTCTGCTTCGTGATGCGATGTCAACGCTGAATCGCCACTTCGCTCGGCGTCACGGCGCAGCCCTTATTGCCCCAGCTGTTGCGTACGTAATCCGCAACTGCGGCGACGTCATCGTTGGTTAGCACCGTCCTGTAGGGCTTCATGGTTTCCCATGCCCCAAACGGGGCGAGCGCCGCAGGTGCATCCGCACCATACAGAATGACGTTGATCAGTGACGCGGGATCTGCGTCCACGACGACTGCGCTACCTTGGAGCGGAGGTCCGCCAAACATGGCCCCCCGTCCGGAAGGTGCGTGGCATTTTTCGCACCGCTCCTTATACACACCGCTGCCCGCGTCAATCTGTTCAGCCGTTGGGCTCGGACCGGGGCTCCCATCCTGGACAGGCGAGGACTTCAGATAAATGGCCATGGCGGTCAAGTCCTTTTCTGACAACCACCGCGTGCTGTGCAGGATAATTTCATTCATGGGTCCGAACGCTCCGCCGCGGCGCGAGAATCCCTTCATGAGATAGTTGACTATTTCCTGCTCAGACCATTGTTTGAGTCCGGCGGCCGACGGCGTCAGGTTGACCGCCGACCAGCGGCGAAATTGATTTTCCGCAACCTCCTCCTGAATGGCCCCTCCGGAATAACCTCGGTCGGCCGCTTCAGCCATGAGGAAATTCCGAGGCGTGTGGCATGCACTGCAGTGTGCCAGCCCTTCCGTCAGATATGCGCCGCGGTTCCACTCCGCCGACTGTTGGGGCTTGTCAGAGTAGGGCTTGGAATCGAAGAACATACGGTTCCACAGAGCCATAGCCCAGCGTTGGCTGAAGCGAATGTCATTTCGAGGCGGCGTATACTGGATAGGCTTGATGCTGCGCAGATATGCAAAAATGGCCTTTAGATCGGCGAGAGTTGCCCTGCTAAATGATGTGTAGGGGAACGCCGGATACAGATGCCGTCCATTCGGTGCTTCGCCGTGGCGCATGGCACGGATGAAATCCGCTTCGGACCAGCGCCCAATCCCGGTGCTCAGGTCGGGCGTAATATTGGTGGAATATAGAACTCCGAGCGGGGTCCTAAAAGCCAATCCGCCTGAAAAGTCGGATCCGCCGCGCCGAGTGTGACAACTGATGCAGTTGCCGACCGTCGCAAGATAGCGTCCTTCTTGAATCAGATCACTCGTCGGGACGGTATCGGGTTCCGCTGTTGTTCCCGGTCGCTCGATGGCGGTCGGCAATCTCGAGCGCGTCTCGCTGAGAGCCACCATTACCAGAGGCATTAACAAGACGCCGAAAACAAGAGTCAGCTTGCGAACGGCGCCAGGTATGCGGGCGGCGCTCCACACCTTACTGCCTCAGACGCGAAGCCGGCACCATACCGCCACTCAGCATAAATACAGCGGATGAGTAGTTTCGGCTGCCAGGCACGCTCACGGCTTCTTCGCAGTCCAAGAATCGCAGTGGCCCGCAGCGACGACTGGCCCGCTCATGATCGCACAGTTGCCGCATGCGGTACTGGAAGCGACTGAAAAGAACGCGCACGTCTCGCAACGCTGCTCGCGGTCTTTCGCGACGCGAATGTAATTCAGAGAACTACGAAGACCTTCGTTCGAGTCATCGCCACACGACTCGGCCGCCTGAATCCGCGAAACCATTCGCGCAGATACAGCAACGCCTCCAAGCGCCGCGAAGAGGCACCGCAGCACAGCACGGCGCCGTAAACGTGCACTCATCGTTGTTGCCACCTGAATCATTCCTTGGAACTCTTTTGTCGAGCGTTCATTCCTACCTGGCAGTTTTGCTGTTGGCGTAACGATCGATACCGCGCACTCCGCGCTT
>Ga0137412_10000186_pt1 | contig 39574 bp, 69 predicted proteins | sample CZODoug2_1_16fun_FD_122160 | JGI IMG/M metagenome (GOLD analysis project Ga0137412, IMG submission 122160) | Vadose zone soil fungal communities from Angelo Coast Range Reserve, California, USA - CZODoug2_1_16fungal (Hybrid Assembly) | ecosystem: Environmental > Terrestrial > Soil > Vadose zone...
CACTCAGGCAGCCCAAAGCGCGCAGGGCACGGGCGCCAACATGGCCTTTCAGCAGAATCAGGCGAATAACGCGCGGGATCTGGCGACACGCCAGGAGCAGTACAACGAGATTTCAGCAGCCCTCGGCGGCAGTCAGTTGCAACCTGTGGGTGCCTATGCCGGCGGCAGCGGCGGCAGCGTCGATGCAACGGGCGCATTCAATGCACAGAACAATGCGCAGCTGGCCAACTACAACGCGGGTCAGCAGAGCAACAACGCCATGTTGGGTGCCGGGGCAGGATTGGCGGGCACGGGTATCACAGCCGGCATCATCGTGTTTTGATGAATGCGCCAACCAAAGCCCTTTGCTTCAGCGGCGGAAAAGATTCACTCGCGTGTCTGTATCTACTGCGCGCGCAATGGCCTGATCTCTATGTGGTCTGGGTCAACACCGGTGCGGCCTATCCGGAAACCCTGGAGCAGATGGAGGGCATTCGTGCGCTGGTGCCGCACTTTCATGAGGTGAAGAGTCGGCAGTATCTGGAATTCGGCTGGCCGACAGACCTACTGCCTCATCGCAGCACCAAGGTCGGCACGCTCACTTATCGCACGGGCGGTTCGGCGTTCCAGAGCACGCTCGATTGCTGCTCACGTTCGATCTGGCGTCCGCTGGGTCAGGCCATCCGTGATCTGGGCGTGACCGTCATCTATCAGGGCGCACGCCAGGATGATCCGGGCAAAGGGCCGTGGCTGCCGGGGGATATCCATGAAGGCATCCGTCATGAGATGCCGGTATGGGATTGGACACAGGAGCAGGTCTTTTCATACCTGCACGACATCGGCGCCGAGTTGCATCCGGGCTATCAGTACACCCATGGCGGCATGGATTGCTGGAACTGCACCGGCTACTTGTACGAAGTAGAGAACCGGTTCAACTTCGCGCGTGATCGATATCCTGAGAAACATCGCGAGATCATGAGCAAGCTGCGCGAGATCCAAATCGCCGCGCGCACGGATCTCAACATCCTGGATGAATTGCTTGCACGCTCGGAGACATCGTAATGGCCATGCCGGCAATCAACCCGTATGCAATTCAGATGCAGCAGCTGCAACGCCGGCAAGCGCTGGCCGATGCCCTGATGCAGCAATCGCAGCAGCCGCTGGACACACAGTACACCGAGGGCGCCAATTCGGTCGCGGTGCGTCGAAGTCCGTTCGAAGCGCTAGCCAAGGTCGCGCAGGCGGCAGGCGGTGCATTTATCCAGAACAAGAACGATCAGAAATATCAGGACATTGCCACCCAGATGATGGGCGCGCAGCAACGCGCCTTGCAGGGACTCGCCGGGGATACGGGTGCGCCGGCCGGCTCCAGCGGTGCGCCGCCTGCCGCAGGGCTACCGAGCGATGCCGGCGTGCCGCCGACACCCAGCGCCACCGCGCCGACGAATCTGCCGCCTCCACTGCTCACGAACCCCGGCTATTCGCCGCCTCCTGTACCGGCTCCGCCTTCATCCGCGCCCACAGCCCCATCCGGCGGCGGCTTCGGCGGCCCGAGCCTGGCGCAGATCCTCTCATCCTCGCAGGACGCCATTAACTACGGTGTCGATCCCAAGGTGGTGGAAATCGCCGCCTCGGCGCGCGCGCCCACGACCGAGATGCGCAATATCGCGGCTATCTATGGCAATTCACCCGAAGCCCGCGCCGCCCTCGAGCGCACGGTGAATCCTGCGGTCGCGACCAATGCCAACTCCCCGCTCGCGCGCTTCAACCCGGCTACTGGTCAGTACGAAACCGCCTATGCCCCGCCGGACATCAGCAAGGGCATCGCCCCGGTCATTACCAACGGGCAGATCACGGGTGTCACCAAGTTGCCCGGATCCGAAGAGGTGAACGCAGGGCAGGCAGCGGCCACGACGGCCGCGACGCAGGCCAATACGCCCAAATGGGTCGACGATCCGATTCATCCGGGCCAAGGCCGCTATGTCTATCCGACGCCGCCGGCCTATGGCGGGGGTGTGAATGATCTGGGCGGCATTGGACGCACGCCCAAGCCGGTCATTCAGACGGCCGCCGGAGCGGTGCCTGCAACGACAGTTGGCACCGGCCCAAACGCCACGCCGGCACCCGCGCGCGTGCCCACGGCCGCCGATCTGGAAGGGCAGAAGGTGGGGGCGAAGACGGGGCAGGATTACGCCGCAGATATCACGGCCAAAGCCGCGGATGCCATGGCCGGCAAGCGCACGCTATCGGAAATGGACAATCTGCTGCAGGGCTTCACACCTGGAGCCGGTGCGCCGCTGCTGACGAAGCTCGGTGCCGCCGCGCAAGCCATGGGCGCAGATCCGGCCACGGTGCAGAAGCTCACGAGCATCAACCCAGGCGATGCAGAAGCCTTCCAGAAGGGCACGGCTGCGTTGGCTGGCGAAGCGGCCAAACAGGTCACCAATCGCGTCACTCAGACTGAGTTCAAGGTATTTCTCGCCAACAATCCCAACTGGATGATGACGCCGAACGGAATCAAGCGCGTCATGGATTTCATGGGCAAAGGATTCGATCAGCAGATCGACATGCAACAGCAGTTTGCTAGCTGGTCCAAAGGTGCGCCGCCGGATCGGTGGGGCATCGACTTTCCGGCTGAGTACAACAAGCGGCAGCTGGCCGCCATCAATGCAGGCCAAACCAATTCAGTGCCGTCCGCGTTCGCATCGACAAAAACTTCAACGGATATCGCGAAGTCAACCGGTGCGTCCGTGTCGGTCGCGAGCAAAGCCGAGTTTGACAAACTGCCCAAGGGAACGAAGTTCGTCGGCCCTGATGGCATTGCGTACGTGAAGCCATGAGCAGTCCAGCCGATTGGGGAGCGGTTCCGATGACTCAAAGCCCTGCGGATTGGGGCGCGGTGCCCGATAAACCCGAGATCGACACGCCGCAGAACAAAGCGACCATCGAGCGCCGCAATCGGGAAGCGACGAGTCAGAAAGCGTTCCTCACGAGCATGGCTCAGGACACGCAGCCGGGACTGTTGGCGCGCATGGGGCGCGGCATGTTGGATCTGGGGCAGGGCGTCAATCAGGGCGTGCTGAACATTGAGGACGCGATCGGCGGACCGCGAACTCCGCAGGCGGTCTACAACCCGCAGACACAGCAGAACGAGCCGGTGACGACGACGGTCGATCCGACCTCACCGGACTACACCGCACAGGTGAATCAGGAGCGCGCGCAGTACGATCAGAGTCGTGCGGCCGCGGGTCAGACGGGCATCGACTGGGCGCGCGTCTTCGGAACCGGTGTGGCTGCGGCGCCTGCGGCACTGGCCGCGCCTGAAGCCGCTCCTGGCTTTCTGGGCCGTGCTATTGGGGGCGCCACTGCGGGCGGATTGGCGGGAGCGGCCGAATTCGCACCGACTGACAGCCTTCTTGAGCGCGGAAAGAATGCGGCGGTAGGAGCCGCGACCGGTGCTGTAGTAGCACCCGTTGCCGGTGCAGTCGGCGATAAGGCCGGGCAGCTCTATCAAACGCTCGCGGGACGGGCGGCCGGCGCATCTGAACTGGCACAGCCCTCGACCGTCGACGACATCATAAAGCAGGTTCCAGCGATTGCATCGGTTCCAGCGGAAGCACAGCAATCGCTGATCGCCGAGGCGCAGGCGCAGTTGAAACAGACAGGTCAACTGAACGCTGACCAGCTCGCGCGCAAGGCCAATCTGATCGCCCAAGGTGTGTCACCGACCAAATCCATGGTCACGCGAGACCCTGCTGATTGGACCGTCGAGCGCAATCTGCAGAAGCTCTCTCAGAGCCCGGATGAATCGCTGTCCGGACCCGGGCGCGAGCTCACCAGCATCTATGAGGCGAATGATCGCGCGCTCACCGCCTCACTGGCGCGGCAAAACGCAGGCCTCCCTCAGGGCACCATGGAGGCACACGGCATGGCGGCGATGAAAGCGGCCGATGACCTGGCGAGCTTGAGTCAAAAGGACGTGTCGGCCGTCTACGATTCGGTGCGCGCCGCTCATGGGGACGAGTTGGCCTCGGATGGTGGCAACGTTCTGGCCACACTAAACCATCCGGACGTAGCGGATAACGCCTATGCAGAACCTGTCATCAATAGCGTGACCCGCCGGTTGCGCCGTTACGGGATGCTCGATGATCAGGGTAAGCCGACCGCAGAGACGATGACGGTCACGCAGGCGGATGAATTCCGGAAGTACCTGCAGACCTTGAAATCAGGCGATCCGAAGACCGACCGCATCGTCACGCAGCTCATCAAGGCAAATGACCAGGATGTACTGACGGGCGCGGGATCGAATGCCATGGCGCCCGCTCGCGCAGCTGCGACTGAGCGCTTCGATACACTGGCGAATCCTGCTACCCAGCGCGCATTGAATGCCTATGGTGAGTTGAATCAGGGCAAGACGGCTCAGAATTTCATCCAGACGAACGTCATCAACGGTGCGGATCAGGACGTCGATTCACTGCTCACGACCTTGGCGAAATTGCCATCTGAGCAGGCGAAGAGTGCAACCGATGCGATCCAGGCCGGTGTCATCCGACATCTGCAGGATAAGGCGATCAATCCGAACTCCGGCCAGTTCTCAGGTGCCAAACTCAATGACGCATTGAATGACATCGGGGATACGAAGCTGGCCCGGATCTTCGGCATTCAGAAGGCAACCGAGTTGCGCAACCTGGCGCGTGCGGGACTGGACGCGACCTACCAGCCGCCATATTCGGCTGTGAACAACTCCAACACGGCACCCATGCTGCTCTCGCTCACCCGCGCTGCCCGCGCCATTCCGGGCGTACCATTGATTGTGAGCGATGAAGCGCAGAAGGCTGCTGCACGCATTGGATATGCAGGTCAGTTGAAGGATATCCGGGCAGCTCAGAGTCAGGCACCGCAACCGGAAGTGCCTGACATCCTCAAACAGATCGCAGGATTACTTCCGCGGAGTGCCGGACCCGCTGGAGCGGTCGTGGCGGCCCAGAATGCGCGTCGATAACACATCTTTGGCTGTCCCTTCACGCATGCGGCGAAGTATAAAACGACCCAGCGCGCGAACCAACGCGGCGATGACAAACGCGAAAGCGATAGCGAAGGAAGTTTCGATCAATGCTTCATTTGCCGCAGGCGACGATCATGGTCCTGTATTCCAGAGCAATCGTCATGTTTCCCATGGGGGCAGATCCAGCAGAATCACCGTCCTGCGACACGATCTGGTACGGGCCTTTGCACGCTTTCGCAGCTTTGTTCATGCAATACGACCAGTTATAGCCGGCACCCGAGCAATCAACCGCAATACCTTGCTGACCATTCGGCAACGCGACCGGTTTGTTTGCAATGCAGCCATTCAATAACACCGCGATCCAGAGATATCTAGCCATGCCCACGTACATGTACTCCTGTCGATGCGGGACTCAGGAGGAGGCTATCCGAACCGTCGCCGATCGCCATCAGGGTCCATCACATTGTGGACATAAAATGAGCCTGACCATCACCGCTTCTTACCATATACAGCCCGGATTCGAGCCCTACCGCGCAGTCGGGATCGACGGGCGCATCGTCACCACCCGAAAACAGCACCGCGACATGCTCCGCGAGTTCGGCAAGGTCGAAGTGGGCAACGATTCGTCGGTTGCTCCGCCGAAGATGGAACCCGGCGAGTTCGAACATCGGCAAGCGGCTAAAAAACGCGAAATAGTGGCGAGTTTCGCCGAAACTGACGCTTTAGCTCACGATCTTGCTAAATTCACAGGAGAACGATAATGTCGGAAGCTGAGGTCAGCCCGGAAACGGCAGCTGATTTGTCGATCGAAGATGAATTGACTCAAGCGTTCGGCGCGGAAACGCCAGCTGACGCTGACAGTCCTCCTGCAAGTGCAGCGCAGCCCGCATCCTCAGCGGCTCCTGTCGGCGACTCGCAGTCACAAGCGGCTACAGCAGCCGTTGCTCCCCAGCATTGGTCCGAAGCGGACAAGTCGCTTTTCAGCAAGGCCCCATCCGAGATCCAACAGCGTTGGATTGCCCGTGAAGCCGAGTTGCAACGCGGATACGACGCGAAGTTCCAGGAAGTGGCGGGGTTTCGACGCGAGCGCGAGCAATACGACCAGATTTTGGGACCGTTCAAACGGGATCTGGAGCTGCGAGGCCTGTCCGCCCCGCAATTCATCCAGTCCCTGGTAGGCGGTCACAAATACCTGCAGGAAAGTCCGCGCGAAGCACTGTTGTGGCTTGCCCAGACCTATGGCGTGGACCCGAAAACTCTGGCCCAACCTCAGGAGGGTGTAGACCCGAAATACGCGCAACTGGAGCAACGGCTCAATCAGGTCACCGGTCAGTTCGAAAGCTATACGACGCAGGCCCAACAGGCAGCGCACGCTGAGAAGTTGACTCGGGTCGCAAGTTTCGCCGATGAGAAAGGTGCAGACGGTCAGCCGGCGCATCCGTTCTTCGACGAAGTCGCTGGCGACATCCTGGCACTGATGAAGGCCACTCCCGGACTGGCTCTCGAAACCGCCTATATCAAGGCGATCCGCATGAACGATGCGGTGTTCGAGAGGGTGCAACTCCAGCGCACCCAGGCCACCCAGGCAGCGAAAGACGCAGCTTCCAAGGCTGCGGTCGACAAGGCGCGACGGGCTGCAACACCGAATGGGACGGGGACGGCGAACGGGACCACGAAACCGAAATCTCTGGAGCAGGATCTGCGCGACGGGTTCGCCAACTGGGCACCCGAATGATGCATGGCCTGCTCCTCACCAGGAGTAGGCCATGGCCTCGCCGGGACTGTCAGAAATCGTCACAACGACGCTTCGCAATCGACAAGGTAAGACCGCAGATAACGTGAGCAAGGGCAATCCGCTCCTGTTCATGTTGAAAGAGCAGGACGGATGGGAATCGGCCACGGGCCGCACCATCGTGCAGGAATTGGAATACGCCGAAGGGCGATTCCAGTGGTACGCCGGCTACGACATCCTGGATATCAGTCCCTCGGATGTCATCACGGCGGCGGAATATCCATGGGCCCAGGCGGCCGCCGTCGTCGCCGCCAACGGTCTGGAAATCGACGTCCAGAACACGGGCAAAGAACAGATCATCAATCTCTTCAAAGGTCGCATCGGCAACGCCGAGCGCACCATGAAGAACCAGCTCACCTTCGGCATGTACTCCGACGGCACCGCATCCAGCGGCAAGATCGTGGGAGGATTGCAGCTTCTAGTGGCGGACAATCCGGCCACCGGAACGGTCGGCGGCATCAACCGCGCGACGAACGCCTTTTGGCGCAATCAGTTCTTTCGAGCCAATGCGGATGGTAGTGCGTTTATGACCGCTGCCAACATCCAAGGCTACATGGATGAGTTGTTCCTGCGCTGCCAACGTGGTGCGGATAAGACCAACATCATCATCGCCGATCGTCTCAGCTACAAGTTCTACTGGGCCTCTCTGCAGGCGATTCAGCGCATCACCGACGGCTCGACGTCCAAACAGGGTGCAGGTTTCCGCTCGCTCGATTTCACCGGCGTGCCGGTATATTACGAGGACAATCCCGGTATTCCATCCTCGCATATGTATTTCCTCAATACGGATTACATCAAATTGAAATACGCGCCGAAGCGCAATTTCACCCCTCTCCCGCAAGAGCGGGCCTACAACCAGGACTCGTTCGTGCAGATGCTTCTGTGGGCGGGCCAGTTTGTTACCAGCAATGCGTCCCTCCAGGGCGTGCTGAACAACAACTAAGGAGCATCCAACATGTGGATTCCACTCGAACCTATCAATGTCGCCTCGGGTCCGGCGACACCGCCCACGGGCGCCATCTCGGCACTCGCCAACCTGTCCACCAACTACGGCGGCCCGCGTCTGATGGAAACAGACACGGTGCAGAACTTCCCGTTCGGCTACATGATTCGGGCATTTGACCCGATCTTGGGTGTCGGGGAATTCATCTATCTGCAAGGTGTTGCAGCCACGGTTGCTGGAACTGCTGTCACCTACAACTCACTTACGGGTGTGACGGCGTTGCTGGCGGCGACGGCCAATAGTGATCTGCCGGTAGCGATTGCGATGGCTCCCACGGTCGCCAATCTCTTTGGGTGGTATCAGATCAGCGGCGCGGCTAATTGCGTGTCCGTGACCGCGGGTGTAGTCGGTACGGCCTATCAGGCGGCTGCTGGCATCACCAGTGGTGTGACGGCCAATCAGAAGATCGCTGGCGGCGCCCAGATTATCGTGGCAGCCAGCAGCACTTTTACCAAGACGGGAACGACGCGCAACGGCTCAACCGAAGTGTTCGTGTCCAATCTGGATGCGGTATTCGTGGGTCTGCCGGTGTCTGGCACTGGCATTCCGGGCGGCGCGACCGTGGCGCCGGGATATAACAACAGTCCGAATGCTCGCAATTCTAGCGCAGGAAGCGCGACTTCGTTCCTGCTGAGTGCCGCGGCGACGGCAGATGGCACAGTAACACTGACATTTACTCGCACCAACTTCTTGGTGATGGGTGGACAGCGTTATTGCACACAGCCCTAATCACAACGTGGCTTCGGCTCCCGTTCTCTTTGAGGAATCGACAGATGAGATTGAGTGTATTGAATTACGATGATTTCAAGATAGTAGTCAATTCTTTTGAAGGCGATCTGCAGAAGGTTTTCTATTCAAAAGCAGGCAGTGGTGCAGTCGCCTTCGCAACTGCTCTTTTCCATTCCCGCGATCAGTATGTTCAAGGAACATTGGTTCCGGGTGGCGTGGTTGAGAGTACGTTTTTGGCAGATTTCCCGGCTGCAATTCTACTGACCAGCACGACTGGTTTCATGGGTAGTGATTTCTAGGAGCAACCTATGGGCGCACCTGAATTTGACCCGTCCGACTTCACGCCTGGAGTGCCGAGCAATACTCCGCTTGCCGCTGAAACTCCGGGATTGAGCGAAGGAGCGAAGCAGTTTATCCGTCAGTACGTCCCTGCTGACGACAGCAAGGATGTCATTGTCACGTTTGAAATCGTGAATGAGTTCAAGCCGGCAAAATCTCGTATTGCGAGTGAAGTAGCTGGCAAACCTGTCGAGATTTATGAGGATGTAGTGTTCATCCGCAAGAATGTGCGTGGGAACAACACCCTTGAAGTACATCGGCCCGTCAGGGATGAGGACAAGCGCGAGTTTCCATTTTCCTGGCAGGAATTTCAGAAAGGAGAAAAGGCCGCAGCGCGCGGAACACCCCTCAACAAACTCGTGGGCATGCATCCGTCTATCCTGCGTCAATATCACGCATTGAATGTGTTCACCATTGAGGATTTGGCTCTCGTTTCTGACATCGGACTGCAGAATCTGGGAACGGGCTCTCGCGAACTGCGTCGCGCAGCCATCGAATGGGTCGAACGCATGCAGCCCGTCACGCCTACAGCCTCCGATCCGCAGTTGCTCGACCTGGTCGCGCGCATGGATGCGAAGTTGGATTCGCAACAGGCTACCATCGAGAAGCTGATGGAGGAGAACGCCAAGCTCAAAACGGTGAAGAAGAAGCCGGGGCCGAAGAAGAAAGCGATCCCGCTTCCGGAGGCGTAAATGTCGCTGCTCTCGATCTGTCAGGCGGCTGCAGGAGCCAGCGGCTTCTCTGCGCCTGCGACGATCATCGGCAATCCGGACGATACCGCCATCCTATTGTTGCGCCTGCTGAATAAGGGCGGCAAGAAGCTCGCCTGGAAGCCCTGGGAGATTCTGCAGAAGGAATACACCTTCGCCACGGTGGCGGCGACGGCGACATACGCCTTTCCCAGCGACCTGAAATATTTCCTCGACTACACCGCGTGGGATCGCAGTCAATTCTGGGCGCTACGAGGCTCGCTGAGCCCGTCTGAATGGCAGCGCTACAAGTCCGGCACCCAGACGACTACGCCGCGCACGCGCTTTCGTATCAAGGGAGGGCTGATCTATCTGGATCCCACTCCCGGTGGTGTCGATAACCTCGTCATTGAGTACATCTCCAGGAACTGGGTGACGGATGTCGGGGGTGCCAATCCGGCCAATTCATTTACGGCGGACGCACAGGTCAGCCTGATCGATGAGGATCTCCTCGAGCTCGATCTGACGTGGCGATTCCTCGAACGCAAGGGATTGGCCTACGCGGAAGCGAAAGACGAATTTGATCAGGTCTTTGAATCCACCTTCGGTCGCGATGTACCCAAGATCCCGGTGAATGCCGGCATCGACTACGAGATCTGGCCGCCGCTGCCCACCTTGCCTAGCACAGGCTACACGGGCTAATGGCTGCGCGCAGAGGCATCAATCGGCAGCAGAAAGCGGAGCCGATTCCGTTTCCGAGTCCCGTGGGAGGCTGGAACGCACGCGATGCCTTGGCCGCAATGCCGCCGGAAGACGCAGTCGTGTTGGACAACTGGTTTCCCGGCCTGGGCTCGTGTCGAACCCGTGCAGGCGGAACGGCCTACGCGAATACGCTCGGCGGCGCGGTTCGCACGGTATTTGAGTTCAACGCAAAGACCACGCGCAAGTTTTTAGGCATGGCCGGCGGCAAGATCTGGGATATATCCGCCGCGGGTGCTGGCGTCTCCCTCGCCACGGGTTTTGCATCCGATGTCTGGGATTGTGCGCAGTTCGATGATGCATCCGGCGGCGCGCGCATGGGACTGGTAAACGGCTCGGATGCCCCGCAGAACTACGATGGCGCGACGGTCTCGGCCATGACGATTTCGGGCAGTGGATTAACACCTGCGAACCTCAATGGAATCCAGATCCACAAGGCCCGATCTTATTTCTGGGACGATCGTAGTCAGGACTTCTGGTTTTCGGCCACCAACGCCTTGGGTGGCGTGCTCTCGAAATTTCCCTTAGGCCGATTGCCCAACACCGGTGGCAATCTCATGGCCATGGTGACGTGGTCGATCGATTCCGGAAATGGCCCCAATGATGCGGCTGTGTTCGTAATGAGTTCTGGGGTCATATTGGCCTATTTGGGCTCTGATCCGAGCACGACGACAGATTGGTCGCTCGTGGGCCGATATAACTTGGGCGCTCCGATCAGCAAGCGGGCGATCAAGAAGATTGGTGCGGATGTCGTCATTGCGACCAAGTCCGGTTACGTGTCGCTTGCGCAGATCTTCCAAAGCGGCGACTTCAACGAGTCTTCGAGCGCGATCTCCACCAAAATCCGTCAAGCGGTCATCGATGCCGCGGCCTCATTCAGTGGGCTCTTTGGCTGGCACATGCAGCAGTATCCGAATGGCAATTATGCGCTGATCAACATCCCCACCTCGACCACGGATTTCCAACAGCACGTTTTCAACACCGAAACCAAGGCATGGTGCCGATTCACCGGTCAAAACGCACTGTGTTGGGGGCTGTACAACGACAATCTATATTACGGCACTGCGGCTGGAACGGTCATCAAGGCTGACAGTGGCATGACCGACAATGGCGCAGCCATTTTATGCAACGGCCAGCCGTCATGGAATGATCTGCAAAATCCCAGTAAGGAGAAACGACTGTCGGGGCTGCGGCTTTTCCTGAGTCGACAGGCCGCCACGCTCAATTACGTGGTGAACGTGGGGTTTGATTTCAAATCCCTCATTCCCATGATCAATCAGAACCTGTTGGATTTCACAGGGTCCACATGGCCGTTGTGGGAATCCTCACCGTGGGACACCCAACCGTGGGGCGGTGGGGACTTGACCAGCAATCAATGGTGCTCGGCCTCGGGGGCTGGCTTTTTTGTGGGGATCGCTGTGCAGATGCAGCTGAATTCACAGCGCGTGCAATGGTACGCCACCAACTATTTGGAAGAACCCGGGGGAGTACTGTAATGGGCGGTTGGTCAGGTGGCGTCTATACCCGGTTTCGCAACTGGGTCAGTGACAAAGCAAACTCCATTAATCCACAGGCGGCGCTGTTCGATCAGGAGGATGATGGTTTTGCGGGCGGCCTGAATAACTGCGTTACGAAAGATGGCCTCAACAAGCCATCGGCCGCCATGGACTGGAATGGGCAGAATCTGACGGGTGTTTTGAACTTTGCCAATACCGGAACAGTGCAATTATCGGGCGGAAAAGTAACAGTCAATTCGACGGGTAATATCGTCATCATTCCGACGAATACGAGTAGCGGACTCGATCTAAACAACAATAACACCACTGTCGCGAATCCGACTCTACGGCTCATCAATGCCAATGCAGCCGCTCAGACCCTGGTCGATTGGTTTGCAAACTCAGTGCTCTCAGGCCGCATTCGAAATGATTTTACCGGCAGCATGAATTATGTCGCCTTTTCCACTGGATCACATTCATGGTTTGTGGGGGGCGATGCAGGCACAGGGACCAACGCCGCGGCCATTACGACTGCGGGTATTTTGCGAGCGATTGACCAATCCAATAATTTGCAGGATGTGGGATGGCGCGATTGTCCGCAAAATCTGCAAAGTGCCAATTACACGTGTGTGCTGGGGGATCGTGGAAAACAGATGATGACCGTCACGGGCGGTATTACCTTCACGATTCCTGCCAATGCATCCGTTGCCTACCCTCTCGGGACGGTCCTGACGTTCTGCAACACCAGCGGTTCCAACATATCAATTGCCATCAACACCGATCAAATGGTTTTGGCTGGCTCTGGGTCAACGGTGGGTACACGCACACTGGCCAATTCGGGTGTCGCGACTGCGATCAAAACACAGTCCACACAATGGCTGATCAATGGCGCGGGTTTGACCTGATGAGCGGCCTGCTGAATGTGCTCGCCGGGGGTACGCCGCGCTTTGTGCCCGTGACGAGTTCGCACCTGGCCGCCGGTTCCGGAACCGATACGATTCCCATCTACTGCACTGGATTGACCATTGAAAACTGGGGCGGCTCCGGCGGTGGTGCAGGCGGGACTGGCAGCGGATGCGGAGCTTCCGCCGGATTCAAGGGCGCTTCGGGCGGCTACTGCAAGACCATAGTGGCCATTATTCCAGCCGATTGGGGCAAAACCATCAATTGGAGCAATGGGGCGGCTGGAACCGCGGGTGTCGGCACTGGAGGGGCAGGAGGGGCTTCTGCGATCAGTTCCGGAACCTATGCGGTTCCCGCCACGATGAATGCGGGTGGGGGTGCGGGTGCAGTCAGCGGAACGGGCGGGGGTGCGGGAGGTACCGCATCCGGTGGCAATACGACCAACACGGCAGGCAATGCCGCCGGGCCCGGGGGAACAGGCAATGGAATCGCAGGAACCAACGGCACGGGTAACGGGGGTGGATCTGCCGGCGGTGTCGGGACGGGCCATCCGGGTGGCGCAGGCGGAAGCGGTCAGTCCATCTTCCGATATACGTGACGCACTTCGAACACTACCAGTCGGGTCAGGTTTTCGGCATTCATTATTGGTTCGATTCCCGTGGCGATGCGATCCCCAAACACGTCCATGAGGCTGAGTTGGCGCACAATCTCATTGTCATGCGCGGATCTGTCATGCTGTTGACTGATCAACGCCCGCGCATCTGTGGACCGGGAGTTTACGATCTGGAGTGGTCACAGCCGCATGAGATTATTGCCTTGGAGGATTGCTGCGAGACAATTCATCTTTTCCTGAACGGCCAGCCGCATGGTTATGATTCACTGTCGGACAATGAGTTGCGAGGCACCCTTGGCAACCCCTGAAGAAGAACGCGCGGCTCTCATGGCCCAGATTGCGAGCACCATGATGCCGAAGGCCTCACTCGATCCAACCTCTCCGATGTATGGCACGACCGATGAGGCTGCCCAAGCGGCGTTCGGACGTCTGACTCCGGGGGATCTCGAGCAAGCAGGCGTGATCTATCAGATGCCCGATGGCAAATACGCCTATTCCATCCCGACCACGCAAAATCAGCATGATCACTTCGCGCTCAAGGCTGCGACCGGTGACAGTCAGAAGTTGTCCGGGATTTATCACACGCATCCGGGGAGCGATGTGAATGGACAATATTTCTCGCCCAACGATATCGAGATCGCGAAGCAGTTGGCGGTGCCGAGTTACGTGCAGTTCCTGAAGGACGGCTCGATTCGCAGCTTCACCACGGGGAAGACCAAGACTCAATCACTCAGTACCGATGGCAATCGCTTCGCCATGACTAGAGTGGCGCACGGTGATCCTCTGATGCTGCCGCCGCCCACGCCAGTTGCACAGAATTGATATGACTGACTTGCTGATTCCGGGTCTAACACTGATTTGTGGTCTTGCCGGCGGCTTTGCCGGCGCGCGCGGTGCGGTCGTGCGCTTGGAAACGCAGATGCTCGATATGCGTAAACGAATGGACGCCGTCGAAGCCCGGGTGCAGCGGCATAGCAATGATCTGCTCGTCCATGACATGGAGATTGAACTGGCGCTCACGAAACTCGATATCCCGCGCGTGCGTCGGCAAAGCGTGCAACAGTGACTCTCGGTGAGCAGCAACGCAGATTTCTACCTCTCATCGCACGATTAATCGACTATACCTATTCGCAAGGGTATGAGCTGACGGCTGGTGAGTTCTATCGCACGCCTGAACAAGCCGCACTCAATGCCAAGAACGGGGCCGGGATCGCGCACAGCCTGCACACGCAGCGTCTGGCGGTCGACCTGCAGTTGTTCAAAGATCAGGTCTATCTGACCGATAGTCGCGATTATGAATTGTTAGGTGAATTCTGGAAGACGCTGGATCCAGATTGTTGCTGGGGCGGTGATTTCATTAGCCGCGTTGATGGCAATCATTTTTCTTTAACGTGGGGTGGTGTTAAATGACTGATCCCGTCGCACTTCCGTGGTACCGATCCCGGATCATTGTGGGTATCGCAACCATCATCGCCACCCGATTGCTCGATTACGCACAGAAGCAGTGGCACTTCGATGCATCCGTGTTCGGCCTGACGGTTACTGACATTGTGTCATTCATTCTGGATGGAATCGCGGCGATCTCGGCCTATATGGCATTGCATGCCCGGGTTGCTCCCACAATCCCCATCCCGCCCGTCGTCACGCTCACCAAATCCGCCGCTGACCAAATCAATGGAGCACCCAATGAAACCCCAGTTCCTCCTACTCCTCATGCTCCTTCTGGCTAGCTGCGCCCAGCTCGGACTCAGTACTCCGAAAGGATTCGATCAGCAGTTGGCGAACGCCTATGGCATTCACACCGCGGTCATCTCGGCGACCACCACGGCGCTGAATGCGGGCAGCCTGTCGAGCGCAGATGCCATTCAAGTGCAGACCATCGCCACCACCTCGAGAACGCTGCTGGATACCGCCAAAGCCGCTGAGACCGCCGGGGATACCGCAGGCGCCCAGAAGAACCTCGTGCTCGCCACGAGCGCGCTGCAGGCCTTGCAGGCCTACCTCAACACTCACGGGAGCAAATGATATGGGTACTGCTGTTGCCGTTGCTGTCGATCTGCTGGTAGAACTCCTGAAAAACGCCGGCCAGATCAGTCAGCTAATCCAGACCGCCCAGGCGAATGGGCAGACCATGCTCACACCCGAACAATGGGCCACTATCGTAGGTGCCGATGACTCGGCGGAAACCGCGTTGGCTGCGGCGATTGCCACCGCGAAGTCTCAAGGCAGATGAGTTAGGATGTTGGAATGCCAGCAAAGAAAAATATAGCCGTGGGACAACGGTTCGAGAGGTTGACAGTACTTGCGGAAGCAGATCGAAGCAGCGGCGGCCATATCCGATATTTCTGCGTATGTGATTGCGGTACGTTCGGAATTTTCAAAGGTACCAAACTTCTTAATTGCGAGACGCGATCGTGCGGCTGTCTAAGGCGTGCCGTTCAATTTAAGCATGGGCATGCGCCACATAGTGGCTACTCAAGGACTTATTCTTCCTGGGTAAATATGATTAGCCGATGCACTTATCCAACACATCCTGATTTCCATAATTATGGTGGCAGAGGAATTGAAGTGTGCGCCCGTTGGCGTTCTTCTTTCGCGGCATTCTTGGGCGATGTTGGGGAACGTCCTACGACAGACCATTCGATTGATCGATTTCCAGATAACAATGGAAATTACGAACCAGGGAACTGCCGATGGGCTACCTGGAAGCAACAAGCAATGAATAAACGCATCTCTGTTTCACAACAGGGGAGCAAATCACAAGGTAGATAAAATCATGGCCACCATTTCTTTCACCGCTGCCGAACTCGCCGCTCTCGCTAAACAGGTCGCTCCGCTGATTCCTGTGGGCACTACGCCCCCGGGGGTGACCCCTCCCGTGACCACACCACCGGCAGGAGCGTTCTACATCTTCAATGGGGGTGTTTCGACCAACGGGAACCTGGATTACAGCTACGGCAATCAACCCTGGTCGCTCAGCTACGGAAAGACGGTGCTCCTGAAGGGAGATGCTGCGTGGCAACCGCGCATGCCGAATGACAATCTCAGCACCAAGCCCTTCACCAAAGTCACTGTCAAGATTCGGCCGACTCAGCCCTCCACGTTCATTTCAGGCATGGAAATGATCGGCGATGTTCCGATCCCCGGCAGCAAGCCCGGGGGCGTCAATATCATGCAGTACGGACCCAATCCTATGGTGATTGGTCAGTGGAATACCTACACCATTCCTTTGAGCGCTTATGGCAATCTGCCGGGACTGGACATCTACAAAGTATCTTTCCAGCACCAAGCGGGTCCGGGAGTCAATCTGGCGACGGATAGCTGCGAGTTTGATGCTCTCGCGTTCATACCTTGAGATTTATTTTCGATTCGACTACCTGATTTGCCTTCCTGAAATGTCTATCTAGGTAGGAGCAGGGAAGACACGGACGTCGATCTCATCCGCTATGAGCGTGCTCAGGTCAGAGCCCCGGGAGAATCCGATAGAGACGCAGGTATATGCGAGGCCCGAAGCCCGTGTAAATCAACTTCTGCCAATATTTCTTCATGACTTCTCCTTCAGTTTCGCCGCAGCTTTGATGATTCCGCCTGATAGTGATCCGCCGCCAAACCGCCGCAGCTTGTCTGCAACGGTCGGCGGGATCGTCACCTGATACCGCTCGCCCGTCTCGCCAGAAAGGGAAGGGCGCCCCCTACCGCGCTTAGCCTTCTCCACGGCCGCACTCAGCTTCGTAAGCCTCCTCAGCGCCACGCTCGCGCATCTCGTCTGCACGGTCATTGCGGTATTCCTCAAGTTCGTCCTGCGCCTCTGCGTAGGACATGTATCCCGTCGCACACTCATCTGGTGACTCAGTGGTATGCCACCGAGACTGCCACCAAAGCACACGGTATCCGTGCTGCGCTCCGTCTGGATGCACTTCGATCCTTGGTCCGCCATGAATTCCACTGCGCATCTTCGTCTCCCCGCCAGGACATCTGGCATGGGTATTAATATACACCGATATTCTGTTGATGCAAGCATTTTCGGTGTATTTAAATAGACGTAGTTCTCATCGACGCGACGATGGACTGTTGAACGGAACCAAGGCACACTTTCCAGTGTGGATATCTACCGCGACGGCATGGCCTGAATCCCAGATCGCGCGCAATTCGGCATAGCCACTGAGGCCCCAAGCCTTCGCTAATTGGTCGAGATAGTCAGTCATTCGGAGGTTCTCTCAGATAGACGGACTTTCCATGCCCGTGGCAGCTCGTGCCAGCAAGGCAAATCCCGATCAAATGATGAATGACGTATCAGTCCAGCATCCGTAGCCACCTGATTTTTCTTGCTATTTGAAGCAATGTTCCAATTAGTCGCTGGGCAAACATGGCTTTGAGTTGCGATATAGTCTAATCCGCAACCATTGCAGTGAGCATTTGCGACAGGTAACGGTTCCGAGCCTGCGCCCCGGGGCGCGCCCTCCGCGGTAGGCCCAAAGACTTCGAGCGTGATCTTGTTGCGGACACAACACCAGCAATGCTCGGCGAATTCTAGTCTGGGGAACGAAGCGCCCAGTAACGGTTCGTGCGAAGGGCGCTCAGCGATAAACCTCTCGTTTTCTTCCGTGAGGATATTGTTGCAGGTGGCGAGCGCGTCGTTCTCGTACTTCAGTTGCTCAATCTTCTGATTGCGCGCCGTGACGTTCGCCAGCGCTTCGGACCAGCAGTCACGCAGCCTGATGTTCTCGGCATGCAGCGAGGTTTGCGCTGCATCCTGTGTGTCGATCAGGCTGTCCTTCTGGCGGGCGATTTCCAGCCAGTGATCACGTTGAATAGTTAGACTGGCGCTCTCCTGCGTTGCATTCGCCAAGCCTTCCTCGGCCAGACTCAGGTTGCCGCGCAGGACCTCGTAGTCCTTGAGCGACACCAGTGGAGCCTCATAATCGGCGTATTCATTGCCGTTCGGGCCGACGTGGCACGCGCCTTGGACATACAACATGTATGTCTTGACCTTCGGATTTGTCATGGGCGTGGCGCTTCGTGATACGCGCCGACCAGATCGATGTAGCCGCGCTCCTTCGCCTCGCGGTCTAGCCAGTCGTCGACGATCTGTTTGTTGACGCCTTCCGGGAACGGATCTGAGCACATCCACCAATCGAGAACTGTTCTAAACTCCGCTTGATTCATAGTTATTCTCCTGTGAACGGGTTTGAGTTAAGAGCGTACATTACGCGGCCTCTATATCTGAAAAACATCCGCAACCCCCGATTTCGAATGCATCGACTTGTGCTCCGCCTTCAATGCTAATCCGGAAATCTTTCAGTGTTAGGGGCTTCTTTTTGCCATCACCGCTGCGATCCGTAAGAATCGATACAGGCTTGCCAATGAGCTCGATCAGGTCCTGCTCGTCTTGCTCGAAGCTTCGGAAACGCTCAGGAAGGGTCGTGTAGAGGCGCTTCATATGCCCCTGACCCGCTTTCACGCACTCGCCTCCACAGTTGTTGTGGCTAAAGCCCAGTTCATACATGCGGGGCGGTCGAATGCCATGAACCTTTTCCAATTCCCTCAATAAATCCTTTTTCAGCACATAGGGCGGTTCACAAAGTGGCGCGTGGTAATACCAACCTTCTTTAAGCCGATGATCCCTCAGCCGGATATAACGATGTTCTTCTGTCCAATCTATCCCGCAGTAGACTGAGGTCATCGGACGATCGCAGTTCTCGGTAAGCCAACGGTCGATTAGTTCACGTTTCAGAATTCTGGAGCACACATCGAATCGAGAGTTCGCGAGGAACTTCTCATCCTTCATAACCTGCATAGGCGTACGTCCGTCAGCAATTACTCTCAGTGGTGCGCCTACGTTCCACGCGGCCTCAATTAGGAATCGATAGGTATCTGGATCCTCTTTGCGTGTGTCAGCAAATAGCAATAGCATGTTCTGCGTGCCATGTTTTTCGGCAACGCGCTTGGCTGCTGCCCACGAACTGACACCGCCGCTGAATGTGACTACATGCACTAACGTTGCTCGCACACGGTTTCCGATGACGCGCTGAGATTCTCAGTGGAATGTCCATACCAGCGGGTGTCATAAAACACTTCTGTCACGAGGAACTGACGGAACTGGACTTTCCCATGATCGGAGGCGTCGATCTTCCGCTCACAGTGAGGGCAGCCGCCCTTGCAATTCTCTGCCGGGATGACAGTATTATCCCACAGGCATCGATACCATCTGTTGCCGTTGACTTCATAAAAGTCGCCGTTGCAATCGCGGTTACTCACCGGACGCTCCTGCGCTGTGCGAAGCACTCTGTTCATTCTTCCGCTTCTCTGCGGCTAATAGGCCCAGAGCGGTAGTTATATCCTTGCGGTTGCGGTCAATACATTCGGCCGGTGTCTCATCATCTTTCAGGAAAGGACTGCAGTTGCTGATGGTTGCAATCGCCGAGTGCACGGTGGCCATGCGTGCGATTAGACCGTGCGTGTAGAAGTCATCGGCAATTTTGCGAAGGTCTGCTAACAGACAAGAAATATCGGGGCGCTCAGTGGCTGCTTCTAGGCGAACCTCCATTGCATGGAAAGGATTGCGACTCGCTGCAGGAATGGGCTGCAATCGGGCCAGTTCGTCGCGCAGGTAGATGATTTCTGCCGCTGCAGCGTACTCGTCATCACTAACTGCGCTCTCCAGCCTGATGGCACGGGCACGCTGCTCGAAATCAAGCGTCACCTTGGTGTTGATCTCATCCATTGTCCGATGAACCCTTGATAGCAGCGATCACTTCGGTGTCTTGCGTCTGACTTTCGACAGTGTCATCACCATCAACGTCGAGCCTTACTTCTGGGCCCGTCTCATAGCGCTCACAACGCGATGCATTGGTCTTCGGCCAGTTATCCGGGTCCCGATGCCAGTCATATGGCTCATCTGACGGCAGATTCGGATTGAGTTTCACGGCGCAGTCCATGGTCGTTTCTTCGACCGTGTAGTTGCTATAGCCGGTATCTTGCGCAAATAGGAACTTGCAGCCGACGCAGGATTGTTCGTTGCTCATTTGGTCTCCGGGAACGAAACGTCAGGACAGGATGTATTCGAAGGCGGTTCAGGCGGCACGCATCTCAGCCGCTCGTCGTCGGTCACCAGGTGCATCCCGCCGGTTTCGTTGCAATGTATGCACCTTGGGGATGCGTTCCACCACGGCTCCGTGGCCGGCTCAGGGGTGTAGTAGGTGGCCTCAATCTCCATTCTGTACGGCGCTCAGCATGTCGGTGAACTGTTCACCGCCTGGATCTGCCAGTGAGACCAGCCATGCGGCCAGATTCAGGGCTTCCTCCTTCGAGAGGTACGACGGACCCCGGATGTTCATCAGGGTGATCTTGTCGCCCTGGACGCCAACCATGAATTTGTTGAAGGTATCCATCATTTCTCCTGTTGTTGTTCGCAGTGCTGTTTATCGTTCGGTCTGTTGTAAAGCCGCTCGCATACCCGCCGATGCTCGGCCCGCTCCAGCTCCTCGTTCTTGCGCTTGATGCGGATATAGCGGGCCGCACGCAGCGACAGCGGACTGCCTTCTGCCTCCAGGTCGTCTACGAGGTCACCCACCGGATTTTGCCTCGTACTGTGGAGTGGGCGGTATGCGCAAAGGGCACTCATCTAAAAGCCGGTAGTAATAGCGACTGATCGGAAACGACCACGTGTCTCTCATGAGTCGTACCTGTTCTCGCGATACGGGTTCCCAGTCATCGCACTGCAGCGGATGTTCAACACGTACAGCCGCTCGAATCATGTTGACCAAGCCAATCATGCGCCACCTTCCTTGCCCGACGACGGCGTTAGTGCCTCGGAGGCCACCGCAAAGACCATATCGAGGCAGCCTTCCCGGTCGTCGCACCGATACGAGTCCGGATTGTCTACATCGGTGATATCCTTGATCCGCTGTAATGCATCCCTCAACTGTTCCACTTCGGTCATACGTCCTCGCTCAGAGCTGTGTAATGCCCGCATGGGCACTGATAGCCGACCGCATTGATTGCGGGGATGATGTCGTGACCGCAACCACCGCACACTTTGGCTTTCTGAGAACGACTGTCAAACAGCGCCGCATTTAGAGCATGCCATTCTGGGTAACTTTTCCACTCACCCCTAAATTCAGCCTTCTCTACAAACTTTCGAGCGGCTTGATCTATACAACGAAGTTATTCCAACTCCGTCATATGTGGTTCGCGCGTCTCGTTACCGTGCGCTTTTTCCAGCCGTCGTTCCTCCACAAACTGCCGATGAATGCGCCAGCTTCGATAATCCATATTGCCAATTGGCCCGTAGTGCAGTTCGCCTTTGTTGAGGGTCTTGCGGGTCGCAGAGCAGTGGGTCGTCTTGCGCAGCTTGCGGAGCGTCCACATGGCGGGTTCGGCCTTCTCGCCGGTTTCGATGACGTAGAGACCGTCTGCCATCTTTCTGACTATTCGGAAAAGCCCGATGACGCGCGGGTGCTCTGTGAGCTTCGCATCCGATGTTCGAACAACATCATTCATGGCTGTTGATCTCCAGCTTTCTCCGAACGACGGTTCTTTGCTACACGCTCAGTCCCGCAGTGCTCGCACCGCTCAAAACCACATCCGCCCTTGAGAGTCTCGACGGTCTCGAAATATTTCCATTGGTGAACGCATCCAGACGGCATTGATCTTATTCGTCAGCGAGCAATGTTCACGGATGTCGTTCACTTGCTGTGATGTTGAAATGTGCGAAAGCCCATACCATCAATCCCATCACAGCAAGCATGGCGAGGAGGCACAGAGCGAACTTGATGCGGTGGTTCATGGGCGCCCCTAGAGGTCTCTAAGAGGCGGCCGAAATGACGGGCCTTTTGGAGCCGAAACCAACAGGTGGCTTAGAGACGAAAGGCTGGTTTTACCGAGAGATTGTGGACAGAGGCAAACGGCTCTTAATCTCTTGGTCGTAGGTTCGACTCCTACACGGCCCACCACTTTTTCCTCTAACACTTGGGAACCATCCTCAAAGTTTTCGTTTAGCACGACGCACCAAATTCCAGAAAACGTCCTCGCCCCAGTCACTCATCGCCGCATTGACGATGCCGCAAACGAGACGGCAATTTGCATCATGATAGTGGTCAGCTGCTGAAATTCGGTCGAGGCTCGGTGCCCAAGGCCTGCGCTGGGAACCGGGCCGTATTGCTAGCTGAAAGGGAATCCCGGTCACCTCACACAGGCCCGCGGCTCGTTTGACAATCACGTCGTATTCGATGCGCGTAAGGACGAACGAAATTTCTCTCGTCCGTGCGTTCTTGCGGGCCGTGTGGAACACCTGAGGCATATAGCGCTCCATCGAAAGCCATGCCGGACCGCCATTGCCGCCCGCGTCCAATCCATGCTCGATACGGGAGTACCGAGCATTGGCGCTTAGGCGATCACCACCCAAATGCGTCCATTTATTGCCACGGACGTAATAAAAGCCGCCATCTTTCCAGTGCATTCGCGGCGGTAGGTCGCGCTTCATCGTACCGGCCTCGTGATCAGCGCCTTGCGATAGACGTTCTCCATCGCGGCGGCATGTCCCAACACAGAATGCTCTGAATCACTCTGCGCCTTCGAACGCAGATCCCGAAATGCCCACGTCAGCCCCATGCGCTTCTTCTGGCTGTTGATCGCCCAGACGGTCCACTGCTGACCAAACTTGTTGGTGAACACGTACTCGGCTTCCGGAAAGCGCTCCATCGCCCGGCGCACAAAGAACCGCAGCGCTTCCGACCATTGCTTGGTGTGGGGCTTGCCGGTCTTGCTCTCCACGAACACAATCCCTTCCGGCTTCAAGTGCTCGATGCGCTTCCAGCCGATGACATCGGTCTGCCGGCAGCCGGTGAGATAGGCCACCGCAATCAGATCCTGAAACGGCAGGGGCGCGCGCTCGAAGGCTTCGAGGAATTCGATGTCCGTCACGAATCGCTTGCGGGGCTTCTCGCTGTTCCGGCGCACTTCTCGGCATGGGTTGGACTCGATCCAGCCCTGTCTCAGTGCAAATTCGTGCACCGAGGATAGGACGGCCCTCTCCCGATTCGCTGCAATTGCTCCCCGGCCTTTCTTGCGGCGCTTCTCGAGGAATACGGCGACCTGGGAAGGGCGCAGAGTGCCGATCCGCATCTTGCCGAAGGTTTTGTCCAACCGCGTCAGGATGAGCCCATAACGCGCCTGCGTCGTAGGCTTCAGCCCGTCCATGCCCGCGGCGCGATAGGAGTCGATCATTTGGCCGATCGTCCCAGGGCGTGCGGGGTCGAGCTCGAAAAGTGACCGGTGAAGCGCTTGGACACCCTCATCGATCCGGGAAAGTCCGATCCATTCGTTTCGGACAACCTTGTAATAGCGCCCGTCTTTCTCGAAGACAGCCGGGATGGTGAGTCCGCAGGTGAGCTTTCCCATTCGTAATCCGGCTCATTCTCGTTGTTTTTTCCACGATACAGCGCCCGGTTGAGCGCTTCCACTGTAGTGCAGGGTCGACCCTTCGCATCCCGAAAGGTCAGCACGCGATTTCGAGCGCACCAGGCCGCCACTGCCGTAACCTTGCGGGTCTTTACGTAGCTGGCCAGCATGTCGAAATCGATGGTACTCACCGCTTCGTCCCATCCGGGCTCTTGCCGGTCTTTTTGCAATGCGCCAACCAAGCCTCGCGGCTCTGGTACTTCGGAGCGAGAGGGCGCATGCAATACCATAGGGCCGCCACGTAATTGCAGACTGACTTCGGCTTCATGCGGCTGCTCCATAGTGAGCATCCGCGTACTTCGATACCTCGGCCGCAAGGTCCGGTTCGCTCATTTCTAGGATGCGAGCGCAGACCGTCATCATCGCCGATGCGACCTTGCCAAACTCAACATCGTCCGGAATCGCCTCGTAACTCAGGCTTTTGGGCATCGTGCAGATCTCGCCCTCAAGGCTGACATACGATTCGCTGTGCCCGGATGCCATGGCCACGGCGTAGCGGAACTGATTGAAACTGGCATACGATCGCGAGTACTTCTCCGGCAGGTTCTCGTAGGTCAGATTGAGCAGCGCCATGATCAGCTTGTGGTGTTGGTAACTGCGCGGCTTCACCACATCGGCGCGATAAACCTCACCGACCTTGTACTTGCGCAAGAGCGTTAGACTCGGTTCGTCGGCGGGTACAAAGCCGGTGAGGACCCTTTTGAGGTGAAGGCGTGCCATGTTAGTGCGGGATGCTCTCGTCATCGAAAGCGACACGACGGTCGAGTTCCGCCTGAGCGCCCACCTTGAGAGGGGCAGGGGCTTTGTCCGACGAGATAACCCAACCGAGATAGTCATCTCCGATATCTGCCCATTTCTTGCCCCGATGTTTGCCAGACGGCACCGTGTTCGCATCCGCGGACTCATGGCGATCTGAAGGCATTTCCTCGGCGGGCGTCGCTTCGAATCCGGCCAGCGCCATGACCCACGAGAACGCGAGCCGCGCGGCTTTGCCGGTGGCGCGGGTGACAGCCATGGACCGCCGGGCGTAACGAGCTCGACCGGCCCATGTCGGTTCGTCCATTCCGCACTCAGAGGAGGCACTGGAAATCACGGCGCCATCGGCCATGCGTACCAGAGAGACTTTGGCGACATACCCGCCATCCTCCAATGCCTCCACGCTATCCTCTCGCGGAATCACTCCCAGCAGGGCGGCCAGCGTGGTCCAGCCCTCGACACGCACGTACTCCTTACCCTGGATAGTGCTGGCGAGTTTGTTCTTCCGAATGATCGTCGCGAGCGTGTCAGCAATCTGTGTTGCTCCCGAGACCAGCGCGGCGGGTGTGCTCGCCTGCAGCGTGCCGAGCTGCACGAGCATCTGCGGGGGCTGATTCTCCAGTGGAACCATGGCATTCACAATTCATTCATCCTTTTCTGTTGCAAATAATCAGCGTATTCCAACCCAGCCTGCCAGCAAGAAGCGCAAAAACATCCCGCTTCGTGAGGGGGCCTACGCGGCTCGACGGGTGGCAATGGGGTCTGATCGACCGGAATGTCGCTCGCTTGGCAATCGAAGCTGATGGCGGGATCGTGTCGGTAGTGCCCGCGACTCATGAGCGTTTACTCCTGTCAGGTGGTTGTTTCTGCTCCAACAGCGCATCCCGATAGCCATCGAAATAAGTGCTTCTGTCCTCCAGTCGCCACGAGCCCGCCACGGTAGCGATCAACGCGCAGATGAGCCACATCCAGCCGGCCCACTGGTGTTGGATCCAACATTCCGCGGCTCGCATGAGGCTGGCGCCGCCGCTGAGGAAAAGACAGGCTGTGAAAAAGCGGTTCATGGCTGCCCCTCAGAACGGCGCTGCGAGAGTCGAACCCGCTTCTGTATGTACCGGCGCGCTGCGTACGTCTCCCGAATGTCCATGAACGGATTTGTCCAAACACCGAGCCTCACATGTGGGCAAGACAGCGACTTTGGGCGGCGCGGCTTCATAACTGTTCCTCAGTTGGTCAGCGAATTGGGCCATGTAGGCAGCGGTGCTGGGATGCGTGTTCTTCATCGCTTTGGCGCAGTTGTTGATATGCGACAGCAGCATCAGGCGTTGACCTTCGAGTTGGATCACCCGCATGCGTTCGGCATGAATCTCATCGAGCAAGCGTCGGCGTGTGGCATCCAACTCTTTGCAGACGTCGAGGTACATGTCCTGATAGATATCCGCGACGCTCATGAAATCACTCCAGCTAGCGCAGCCTCAGCCAAGAGGGCGGCGTTACATAGGTCCTGTTCCTTCCTGCGCAGCACTTCCAACGTGCGCTCGGCGCGGATGCGATCCTCTGTAGCTTGGCGGGCTAAACCGCGAGCGCGGATGGCGGACTGCTGTTGGTCGGTCATGCGTCTTTTCCCCAGATACTTTTGGCATAGCGCCGCAGTGAGAAGTACACACTCGGCTCCAGGGCAATCTGTGGGTTCTGGCCATCGCCTGTCTTCAGCCAGATGTGGTAACCATCGAAGGAGGCATACACGCCGTCTCCCAGATAGGTTGATTCAGCAGGTGACTGGGAACTCACATCAACCGGATCGTTCATGATGTTTGTCCCTTCTGCTGTTCCAACCATCGATGCGCAGCTTCAGCATCCCTGCGCACCTGCTCGACAAACATCGCCTGTGCCGGATCAGCCGCATAGGCTGCGGAATAGGCGGCGTAGGCTTTGGCGCGGGCGGCCAGATCGTTCTTCATGATGGCTCTCCTCGAGGGAGAACCCGGATCGCAAATCGCGCCGCACAAGGGGTTTGTCAGCTGCGGATTGTTCACGACCGGGTTCATGGGGAGAGAGTCTGGGACAACTTGTCCCGGAACGCAAGGACATCTTATCCCCGCGAATGCAAAGTGCGTCACAGGCCTGAGACTAAAGCCTACTTCACGACAGTCAGGTAGTGCGGGGGATCAGCTAAGCCGCGTGGCTTCGTGAGGCCGTCGGGAGTGCGCGGCCCAATTTGAAAGGGACGCCGGTGAGGATCATATAGGGGTCGGCGCCGGTAACTTCGCAGAACGGGATTATGAGATGGTGCGGTAGAAGAGCACGACTTTCCCATTTCTTATAAGTGTCGAGCTTGATAGGCAGGCCCGTGCGCTTGCACAGCGCATCTACGACTTGTTCTCGATCCATTCCAGCCACGAGTCGCGCCGCCTCAATCCTGGCAATGAAATCCTCCCTGTACTGGCGGGGAGTGCTGGGGCGGCGCTTCGGCTGCATCCCCAGAATATTCAATTGTAGAACGAGTCCAGTCACCGAAAAACTTATCCCCGCTTGCTAGGATAAATAGTCCCGGTATAGTGTGCTCGATGCAAGAGTTACGGGACATATTCGCGATCTGGCCCTCCATCCAGGTGATGGCGGACGACCTGGATGAGAAGTACGACACAGTTAAGCGGTGGCGCTTCCGCGGTCGCATCCCTCCCACTGTGTGGCCAAAGCTCATCGAGAAAGCGGCGCGACGGGAACAATTAGTCACCGCGACGCAGCTCCTCGAGCTCAACAAACCCACGCCGCGGATGCAGCGCGAAACCCGAGTCGGCTAATGCTGCGAGCCCATCACGATCCGCTCCGCGCTCGCGTGTGGAAGGTCCTGTTGATCCTCATCGCGATTTTCTGGACTGCGGTCATTCATTGGCTCGTGCCCTGATGGCACGCATTCGGACGGTCAAACCAGAATTCTGGACGGACAGACGAGTCGGCGAATGTTCGCCGAACGCTCGCCTACTCTTCATCGCCACATGGAACTTCGCAGACGATCATGGCGGGCTCGACCGTTCGGCCAAGCAACTCAAGGCGCAGGCGTTCCCCTACGACGACATCAACTGTGAGCCCCTGGTCAAGGAGCTTTTGGATGCCGGGTTGTTGGTCGAATATGAGGTTGCAGGGGATAAGTATCTGCATATCAAGCACTTCCGGAAGCATCAGCGCATCGACAAACCGCAGAATGCTCGCATACCAGTCTACGAACATTCCGAGAATATTCCAAGAACGCTCCTGGATCCCTCCAAGACCATTCAACGCTCTAAGGGATTGGAAGGGAATGGAATGGATAGGAAGGGAGAAGGAGAGAGAGAGGTTCGCGCTGCGCGCTCCACCCTCGCCACGCGGTTGCCTGTCGATTTTGGATTGACCCCCGAGAGGCGGGCGATAGCGGAAGCCGAGAAGGCGGACCCGGAGCGGGAGTTCGCGCAGTTCACCGATCACTTCCGCGCCGCGCCGGGCGTCAAGGGTCGCAAGAACGACTGGGACGCGACATGGCGCAACTGGTGCCGGCGCGCTCCGGACTTCAAGCCGCACGTCAATGGCACGGCCCGCAAGCCATTCGTCGCTGCTCCAACAACCGCAGAACTCGAAGCCCGGGAGGCCGCACGTGGAAACCGGTGAACGCCTGGCGTTCGAAACCATTCTCGGTGAGATGTTCGCGGCAATCGACAAGCCATTGGGCGATGCGAAGATCGAGGCGTTTTGGAAGGGACTGCAGCGGCTGTCGATCCTCGACATGGCACGAATTCGCGATGAGATGCTGGTCTCGCTCGAGACAACCGAGCCCCCGAAAATCTTCAGCGTTTCGGACATCTGGGCAATTAAGCGCCGTCTGCGCGCCCGAGCCCCGGTAGTCATGAATCACAATCAGCCGGTCAACTTTGAGGCGGCCCTCCAGAATGAAATCGCGCGCCTGACCGCGAATGACAAGCCGGAGCGCGCCGCCGAGTTTGCCAGCTATATCCGCCAGAACGTTCGGCACTGGGAAGACCGGCGGAGAGCTGACCCGGAGAAATGGCGCAAGGATGTTCAAATAGCGAAGTTGGATCGGATCATCGCCACAGAGCACCCGGATTCACCCATCTATGCCCGCGCCCTGTGCGAGTGGAGGCACACTCGCGGTATTCATGTTGGCGTCAAAGAATGGGAGGCTGTGGGCGGACGATGAATCTGCACGATGAAGCATGGCTCGCTCAACGGATGTTGGATCATCGCGGCCCGGACGTGTTTGACGGTGTTTCAGATCCAACGATCCGCAAGCAGCGCATGCGGGAGGCAATCAAACACTGCGGGTTGGAATGCGTGGTGATCGGTGCGAAGGAGGGTAAGCCTGTAAACTGGCGCGCAGCATTTGAATCGCTGTACGGGGAGCCTCTGTGAGGAGGGCGGCCAAATGCGATACCGCCAAAGCGGACATTGTGAAGGCTTTGCGCATCCACGGCATCGAGGTCTACGACATGAAGCAGCCCGTCGATCTGCTGTGTCGCTGGTACTGCAACACCTTGCAGGGGTATCGCTGGCAACCGCTCGAGGTGAAGACCGGCTACGGCAAGAAAGTCCCGAAGGCCCGGATCGACAAACGTCAGACCGCGCAGATCGAATTCATTGCAGCGACCCGCTGCCCGGTGGTAACCACGCCTGAGCAGGCGCTCGCGGTATTCGGCCGATGAGGCCGCGCAAGCTCACCGATGCGCAGGTCGTGCAGATTCGAGCCAGTATTGCCGCACGCAAAGCCCTCCCGACGCATGCTCAACTCGCCGAACAATTCGGAGTCAGCAAGCGCGTCATCGATGACATCGCTTGCGGCAAAGCCTACAAATCGCCACGTGAAACGGTAACGAAGTTACATGCTGCAATGGTGGAGTTAGGTTTGGCTAAATCGTAATCTGGCAAGTTATGCGCACGTTCATCATCCTGCTCTGCCTGCTCGCCACGTTGGCCTTCGGCCGCCCCACACACGCCGCGGTCAACCTGCAGACCTGCACAGTCACCCCCACCTCGGGGGGGCTGATCGGTTGTCCCACCGCGAGTGTCAGCTTTGCGCCGGTCACGTCGACCACGCTCGTGCGCAGCATCGTCGCCAACGCGCAGGGCTTTCGCGCCTTCAACTCGCTGAAGTCTTCGGATATCGTCTACGCCCAGGACGGTCAGTGGCACACGCTGAGCAGCATTACGGTGGCATTACAGCCGACATCGACGCCACCCCCTCCCATGATCGTCCCTCCACCCCCGAGCCTCACCCAGGACGTCCTGATCACGCTCGTGGGCGGTACGGCTCCGCAGTCGGTCGTCTTCAGCGGCGTGAGTGTGCCGGCGTGCTTTGCGATCGGCCCGCAGCCGGCCAAGCAGGTATGCCTACCGTGACCTTCCGGGACGTCATGAGCAGCCATGCGGGGGATTATCTCTACGAGTCCCTGGTCCGCAGTGGCGGCAACGTGACGGCCGCCGCGCGGCTCGCGGGCCTCTCGCGTAGCGGGTTCTACCGGCTATGTACCCGCCATGGCATCAGCACCGGCCGGCCCATCCAATCGCATACCGTATTGCACTCGCGATCCCAGCGCCGCGCACCGCGCATGGCGCACGCCTGATGCACATCAGTGCCGATATCACCCTCCACCTGCACGACGTCGACACGCCGCGCATTCTCGCCGCCATTCAACACCTGAAGGACATTTTCATGACTTCCCAAGCTGAACTGTTCACCGCGCTCACCACCGCCAACGACAGCATCACCTCCATTGGCGCCGGCGTGGACAAAATCGGAACCGAGACCCAAGGCCTCCAAAAGGCTGTGGCGGATCTCACCACGGCACTGGGCAATATCCAGACGACGCCCGAAGTGGACGCTGCGCTGGCGACTCTGCAGGCCTCGGTCGCCTCAGTCGCCAGCCGCGTGAAGGCGGTCGACGATCTCGTTCCGGACGCGCCCGTCACCCCGTAAGCCGTGACGCATCCGGTCTACCTCATCCCGCAAGTGCAATGCGCTGAATGCCTGAGCGTCATGTCAATTGGCCGCAGAAAAGACACATTGCAGGCCTGGTGCGCTCACTGCGATATCACCGTCATGCTGCCGATTGCATCCGTGGCCTGCGAAATCGTTTCCTCTGCCACATGATCGCCCATCGCATCCAGGACTTCGGCAAAGCCCGCCTGGCCGTGGCTGAAACACGCTACGGCCAATGGTGGCTCACGGTCACGAAACCGCTCAAACCGAACGAAACGCCGGATTGGATTGCCCTCGATCGCATCCTCATCCAACCCGGTCCCGTCCCGGAGGCCTCATGAACATGACCGGCTACGCGCCCGCACCCCTGACGAACATGGCGCCTCAACTGAACCCCCAGCGCTCCCAGATCGCCGCATTGATGGGCTCACGTCCGGGCATTCCGCCCACGGGACAGGCGATGGGAATGGCCGCAGCCCCGCAAGCTATGCCACCCGCCATGCCCATGCAAGGCGCTCCCATGGGTCAGCCCCCGATGGGACAAGCGATGCTTCGGCCAGTCATGCGCCTGCCTCAATCGATGATGCGATGAATGGCACTCCCAAACTCGAGATTCTCTACTACCAAGGCTACGACTTATTGGAGATTCAGCCTTCCGGCTCCGTGCTCTCCCCTGCTGAATTCGAGTGGGTACAAGAGCCGGGCCTCATCGTGGATGCAATCAACAACGTTGTGATTGAGCCCAATGGCACCGTAACTCCATTCGAATCAACTGACTGATCTACACATTGTGCCCAGCCGCAAAGGAAGTCCGAACAAGCTCAACGCCGGGGCGAAAGAGAATATCGCCGCTGTCTTCACACGCCTGGGTGGAACAGCCGAAATGGCCAAATGGGCAAAGGCCAATCAGACCGAGTTCTACCGCCTCTATGGCCGGCTCGTTCCGGTCGAACAGCAGCATAGCGGGGCGGTAGGTACTTATGCAGCCCAGCCCATCCCCGTCGAACAACGAGACGCTTTACCCCTGGCGGGCACAAACGGGTCCGCAGTTAACGGCCATTCAACGCCATCTGATTGACGAGCTGTTCTACGGCGGCGCCGTCGGGGGCGGCAAGAGCGATTACCTACTCGGTGACTTCGCCCAGGACGTGCCCAGTCCCTGGGGTGCGCATTGGCGCGGGATCCTCTTCCGCAAGACCTACGCCGAGCTCGAAGACCTGATCAGCCGCAGCCAGCAGATCTATCCGCCTTGGTTCCCGGGCTGCAAGTGGAGCGTGCAGGATAGCCTATGGAGCTGGCCCAACGGCGCGACCTTGAAGATGCGCTACCTCGAGTCCGCCACCGATTGGATGCGCTACTGGGGCCACGCCTATACCTGGATCGGCTGGGATGAGCTGCCCAATTGGCCGGACATGGATTCCTACGTGAAGATGAAAGCGCGCCTCAGGAGTGCCTATGACGTTCCCAACAAACGAATCCGTGCCACCGGAAACCCTGGCGGACCGGGTCACTCGAGCGTCAAAGCTTATTTCCGAATCGACCAGCATCCGCTCGGTGGTGAAATCTTCGAACAAGGGGGCATGAAACGACTTTTCGTGCGATCCCGACTCGCTGACAACCGCATTTTATTGCGTCATGACCCCAAATACGCGCAGAGACTTGCGGGGCTGGGTTCCCCCGACCTGGTCCGCGCCTGGCTGGAAGGCGATTGGAACGTCATTGCGGGTGCGTTCTTCCCGGAGTTCGGCGATCGCCACATTGTCGACCCCATCGAACTACCGAGCCATTGGACGCGCTTTCGCGCCATGGACTGGGGATCGGCCAAGCCCTTCAGCGTCGGCTGGTATGCGGTCTCAGACGGCGAGCTGCCACAGTTTCCCCGCGGTGCGCTGATCAAATATCGCGAGTGGTACGGCATGATCGAAGGCCAGCCCAATACCGGCCTGAAGATGACCGCGACCGAAGTAGGGAAGGGCATTGTCGCGCGGCAGGAGAAGGACGAACTTATCTCCTATTCGGTGCTCGATCCCAGCGCGTTCGCCGAAGATGGCGGACCCAGCATTGCGGAAATGCTCTCCAAGGCCGGCGCCGTCTTCCGAGCGGCCGACAACAAGCGCATAACGCAACGCGGAGCCATGGGCGGCTGGGACCAGGTGCGCGGACGCTTGAAGGGCGATGCCAAGCCCATGCTCTACTTCTTTTCCACCTGCACGCATACAATCCGGACGCTTCCGGCGCTCCAACATGACGTCACGAAGCCGGAAGATGTCGACACAGACGCCGAAGATCACTGTTTTGCAGCCGACACAATGATTGCGGTTGAGGGAGTCCCTCGGACTATCGCATCGCTTGTGGGCACTTCAGGGCGGATTCATTCGAAGAGCGGCTTGGCCGATTACCGCAACGCGCGGTTGACGAGGCGTAATGCACGTGTGGTTCGAATCTGGTTCGCGGATGGCACAAACGTGGTTTGCACCCCGGACCATCGATTTATGCTGATTTCCGGAGACTGGAAAACAGCCGAGGACCTAACGGATGAAACCTGCTATTCTAAAGCATGGTCATCATCATCAGTGCGACGATTCAAGAATTCCACGGCGTTCGCTATTACCGCTGCGGTCCGTATTTCCAGCGCAAAGGCGTACGCCTTCATCGTGCGGTGTGGGAAAGCATTCACGGGGCCATTCCAGATGGATTCCACATCCATCACGTGGACCACGACCGAGCCAATAACGAGCCCGAGAATCTCCAACTCATGCTCGGGACTGAGCACGTTGGAGAGCACGGCCGAGACATTGCCAACCTTGCTCAGATCGTCCCTCGATTGGAGCAGGCGCGCATCGCCGCTGCTTCATGGCATGGAAGCGATGAGGGCAAACGCTGGCATAGCGAGCACTACGAACGGCACATCCGGCCGGTCATGGGGCGAACGGTTGAGAAGTCTTGCCAGCAGTGTGGCAAGCATTATTCAGTCATTGCTTCCAAAGCGGGCGAATCCAAGTTCTGTCACGCCAATTGCAAAGCACGCGCATTGCGTGCGCGTCGAAAGGCTCAGCGAGCCGACTGACGTCTACTGCCTGACGGTTCCGGACGCGGGGTGCTTCGCGCTCGCATCGGGCGTCATCGTCTCCAACTGCGGAGACGAGACACGCTATGCGTGCATGTCCCGTCCCTGGACTCAGTCTATTCCCGCAGATTCAGGACCGCCGCGAGGCGCGCGCACCATCGAGGAGATGGTCCGGCGTCACGAAGCACGGCAAGAGGAATACAGGAGGATCTAATGGCTAATGCCACGCTCGTAGATGATCTGGGAAATGCCCTACGGTTCGCGCCGGCCATCGTGGGCTACCAATTGCCGATCACGCCGCTGCCCGATGTGCTGATGATCGACAACTTCAATGGCACGGTCATCGATACGGTGAGCCGCTGGCAATCCCCAGTCCTGGCCGGGGCCGGCACGATGACGCAAGTGAGCGGCAACCTCGTCACGACCTTGGGTACGACCGCCTCCAATGGCGCGGCCATCAGTACGATTGAGAACTTCGAACCCTCCATCGGCGCCATCACGGTCGGCGCACTGATTCAGACCGAAGCGTCCCCCAGCATCAATACCAACCGCTGTTTCGGTTTCTATACGCGCCCGGGCAGCTTTACGGCGGCGACGCCGGTGCAGGACGGCTATGTTTGGGAACTGGATACTAACGGTAGTTTCGGCGCCAGCATCTACAACGGCGGCGTGCGCATTTCCCGCACTGTCTTTCAGTTGAGTGGCAGTACGTTCATCCCGATCAGCATCAGCTTCCAGGGATTGAATGCGCTGTTTTTCCTGAACGACTTCTCAACCCCAGTATTGAAGGTGCCGTTCCTGCAGCCTTCCACGCTGAACCTGCCGTTCGGCTTCCATTCCATCAATCATACCTCAGGCCCTGCGGGCGCTCCGACCTGGGCGCTCTACGGCATGGCCGTAATCGACGCTTCCGGATGTCAAGCCACCCAGTGGAACGGGCAGAACATCTCGCGCGTACGCACCCCCAACCGATTCATCAATCTCAACGCCGTTTCGGTGACCGCCGAAGGCACGATCTGGACGCCGGCCACGGGCAAGAAATTCAGGCTCATGGGTTATGTGTTGGAATCGGGAACCATTGGCGGCAATGTGCTGCTCAAAGACAACACGGCAGGTGCCACGATCCTGATCGTGCCCTTCGGTGCGGCTAATGGAGTGATTCAAAGCCAGCCCATGGGCAACGGAATTCTGAGTGCCGCGGCGAATAATGTACTCACCGCAACCGGCACCGCGACTCAAACATTGAGCGGGTACGTGTTCGGATGCGAGGAATAGTGTGTCCGTAGATCCGCAAATCCTCGGTGCCGATCTCAAGCAAGCAATCGACCCCGCCACGGATAAACAACGCCAGGCGGATCGCGAGCTCGCGCAGAAGTGGCTGAAGGAGATCAAGCGCATCCGCAACAAGGAGGACAAATGGCGCAAGAAGGCCAAGGAGGTGCTGGAGCGCTATCGGGATGACCGCGGCCTGGATGATCACGTCAGTAAGTTCAACATCCTGTGGAGCAATACCGAGACCATCAAGCCGGCGATCTTCGCCCGCATGCCGGTCCCTGACGTGCGTCGACGTTACCTCACCCAGGACCCCATAGGCCGGACTGCAGCCATGATCCTGGAGCGCGCACTGTCGTATTCGATCAGTACATACGACTTCAAGGATACGTGTGATCGCTGTGTGGAGGATTACATTCTGCCCGGGCGGGCGGAAGCGTTCGTCTGCTACGAGCCGCTGATCCTCAACAAGCCGGTACGCAAGCCGGTTGAGCCGCTGCCGCCGAGCGATCCAGATCTGGGCAAGGATGACGATGACATTCCCGATGACCTGACCGCCCCACCGATGGATGCCGCACTGCCGCCGCCGCAGTATCCGCCCGGCACGCAGTTCGATGCGCAAGGGGCTTTCCAGATGCAGCCCCAGGAGTACAAAGCCTGGGAGTCGGTCTATGCCAAGTATGTGCCCTGGGATTTGTTCGGCTTCAGCGAATGCACGCAATGGTCTGAAGTGCCCGCTGTCTGGATGGGCGAGTATTTGACCAAGGAGCAATGCAAGGATCAGTTTCCAGACTTCAAAGACTGGGAGAACGTCACTTTCGCGCAGGCGAAAACCAGTTCCTCGAGTGCGGATCTGGACGACTCGATGCAACAGCCGCCCTCGACCACGACCATTTGGAAGGTTTGGCACAAGGCCACGCGCACCTATCTAGTATTTGCGCAGGATTATACCGAGGGGCCGATCGCACGCCAGGAAGATCCCACGCAGCTGGAAGGCTTCTTCCCGATGCCGCAGCCAATGTATTCCCTGCGCACCAATGGCACCTGGATCCCCAAGCCTGAATTCCTGATGTATCAGGATCAGGCGAATGAGTTGGATATCGTCGTCAACCGCCTGCGCAATCTGGTGAACGCGCTGAAGGTGCGCGGTGTATATGACAAGGCCATGGACGAGCTGGCCAAGATCAGTGAGTTATACAAGGCGCCCGATCTCACGTTCATGCCGATCCCCGATTACCGCATGCTGGCGGAGAAAGGCGGATTGGATGCGCTGATCAGCACGCTGCCGATTGAAGAGATCGCCGCGGCCATTGGTCAGTTGACCGAGCGCGAAGCGAAGCTCAAAGAGGAGATCTACGAGCTCTATGGCGTCGCCGATATCATGCGCGGCGCCACGGAAGCCTCAGAGACACTCGGTGCACAGCAGCTCAAAGCCCAGTACGGCGGATTGCGCATCAGCATCCGGCAGGAGCGCTTCCAGATGTTTGTGCGCGATATCCTACGCATCAAGGCGGAGCTGATCGTGGAGCACTTCGATGCGGATACGCTGCGCCTGATGACCGGCATCCAAGTGATGCCCGATCAGCAGTTCCAAATGATGCAGCAACAGCAGTCATTGCCCGTCGGCGCAGTCAGTCAAAGCGAGTTTGACGGGGCCATTGCCGTGCTGAAATCCGACAAGCTGCGCGGCTTCAAGGTGGATATCGAGACCGATTCCACCATTCCCGTCGATCGCATGCAGGATCAGCAGAATCGCATCGCCTTCATTGGAGCGGTGGGTCAATACCTGTCGGGCGTCATTCCGGCCGTGCAGGAAGGCGCGATCCCGATGAAGGTGGCTCGCGAGGGACTACTCTTTGTGGTGCGCGGCTTCAAGGTCGGCACTGAGTTGGAAGAGGTGCTCGAAGAGTTGGGCCAGGACGGCGATCAGGCGCAGCAGCTGTCGCAGCTTCAGAAGACTGTCGACCAACTGCAGCAGCAGAATCAGGAATTACAGCAGGAATTGCAGCAGGCACAGCAGAAAGGACAGGCCGATGCCGCACGGGCGCAGGCGGATATCGTCGTCTCCAACACGCAGGCATCGAACGATATCGCCTCTGACAATGTGAAGACCGCCAACACCATTGCGATTGATCGGGCGCAGGCCATGCACAAAATGGCGGTGGTTGCACATATGGCTGCGAACCGGCCGCCACCGAAAGCGGGCGTGCAATGATGGATATCGTGATCAACGATCCGCGCGCATCTGATTGGGTGAAGGAGAAAATCCCGAAGGTGCAATCATGGATGGGCGAGCACAAATCACTGGCCGCATTGGAGGAGGGCGAGATCATCGGTGCGGTCGTCTATGATGCCTTCACGCCATACGACTGTTGCATCCACGTGCGATTGGACAAGGCCGGATGCAAGGTGCCGGACGTGCTCAAGCAGGTATTCGGCTATCCGTTTGAGCAATTGGGACTGACGCGTATCACGGGACTCGTGAGCAAGTCGAACGAGAAGGGTATCGCGCTGTGTACGTGGTTGGGCTTTACGTTCGAAGGCGTGAAACAAAAAGCGCTGGGCGATGAGGACGAAGTGATCTTCGGCATGTTGAGGAGTGAATGTCGATGGCTCTGAACTTTCGACTCGATGCACAGCGGCACTACAAAGGTGGTTCAGCGCCCGTGCCCGATCCTACTGTGCAGATTGCTGCTCAGAAGTCGGCCGATCAATACAACGTCGTCGGGCCGGGCGGCTCTACGAAATGGACTCAAGGAAATCCGATAGTCACTGGTTATGACCAGAGCGGCAAGCCTATTTACAACGCGCAATCAACGCAGACCACCACGCTTGCGCCGGATCAGCAGAAGCAATATGACCTGCAGAATCAGATCGCAGACCAGCTATTGAGCGGTGCGAATCAGAACATCGGGACATTCGTCAATACGCCCTATAGCGGCGGCAGTAGCTTTGATTACAACACCGCCACTCCAGATGCGGCCAAAGCCGCCTATCAGCAACAGGTCGATCTACTGCAGCCGCAGTTCGCCAATGCGGACAAGGCCTTCGACACGAAGCTGGCTAACCAAGGCATTCCCATCGGTTCAGATGCATATGCGGATGCTCAGCGTCAGCACGAGAACGATCAGAATTTCGCGCTCACTCAGGCAGCCCAAAGCGCGCAGGGCACGGGCGCCAACATGGCCTTTCAGCAGAATCAGGCCAATAACGCACAGGCGCTGCAGGCCCGGCAGGAGCAATACAACGAGATTTCAGCCGCCCTGGGCGGTAGTCAGTTGCAGCCCGTGGGGGCGTATGCCGGCGGTAGCGGCGGCAGCGTGGATGCGACGGGCGCATTCAACGCACAGAACAACGCACAACTGGCCAACTATAATGCAGGGCAGGCCAGCAACAACGCCACGCTGAGCGCCGGGGCGGGCCTCGCAGGTGCCGGTATCACCGCCGGTATCATCGTGTTTTAGATGGAAAACTGGAAAGCAATTGCTGGGTATGAGGGATTTTACGAGATCAGTGATCTCGGTCGCGTTCGTGGGATTGATCGCCTTGATCCGCGTGGCAAGAGAATCAAAAGCCGGGTGCTGCGGCCTTCCATAAATAAGGGATATCCCAACGTGCATTTGAGCCGGCGCGGCAAAGTTAAAACATTCCAAGTGCATACGTTGGTGTTGACAACTTTCATTGGACCAAAGCCCAGCGGTAAAGAATGCGCGCATGCCGATGGCGATCCTGGGAATGCAGCTCTTTTGAATCTTTCATGGAAAACGCCCAAGGAGAACTGCGCAGATTGGCTTCGTCACGGAACAGATAAGCGCGGTGATAAACACCCGCTTGCGCGCCTTTCTCAGGATGATGTAGTGCAAATCAAGGCGCTGCGAGCAGCGGGAGCCATGTACAAAGTGATTGGATGGAAATTCTCAATTCATCCTATCCACGCCAGAAATATTGTCATAGGCAAACGGTGGAAACACGCAAATGCCTAATCAGGCTCTACTTTTTTCCGGAGGAAAAGATTCACTCGCATGTTTGTATCTACTGCGCGCGCAATGGCCTGATCTTTATGTAGTCTGGGTCAACACCGGTGCCGCCTACCCGGAAACCCTCGAGCAGATGGCGCGCATTCGGGCAATGGTGCCGCACTTTCACGAGGTGAAGAGCCGCCAGTATCTGGAATTCGGCTGGCCCACGGACTTGCTTTCCCATCGCAGTACGAAGGTCGGGACGCTCACCTATCGCACGGGCGGTTCTGCGTTCCAGAGCACGCTCGATTGCTGCTCACGCTCGATCTGGCGCCCGTTGGGTCAGGCCATTCGGGATCTGGGCGTGACGGTCGTCTATCAGGGCGCGCGTCAGGATGATCCGGGCAAAGGCCCCTGGTTGCCGGGAGATATCCATGCAGGCATCCGCCATGAGATGCCCGTATGGGATTGGACACAGGAGCAGGTGTTCTCGTATCTGAACGACATCGGCGCCGAGCTCCACCCTGGCTACCAGTACACGCATGGCGGCATGGACTGTTGGAACTGCACCGGCTACCTGTACGAGGTGGAGAACCGGTTCAACTTCTCGCGCGATCGCTATCCTGAAAAACATCGCGAGATCATGAACAAGCTGCGCGAAATCCAGGTTGCCGCGCGCACGGATCTCAACATTCTGGATGACTTGCTCGCACGCTCGGAGACACCGTAATGGCCATGCCGGCAATCAACCCGTATGCAATTCAGATGCAGCAGCTGCAACGCC
>Ga0137412_10000187_pt1 | contig 39296 bp, 22 predicted proteins | sample CZODoug2_1_16fun_FD_122160 | JGI IMG/M metagenome (GOLD analysis project Ga0137412, IMG submission 122160) | Vadose zone soil fungal communities from Angelo Coast Range Reserve, California, USA - CZODoug2_1_16fungal (Hybrid Assembly) | ecosystem: Environmental > Terrestrial > Soil > Vadose zone...
CTTGGGCGGTTAGCTCAGCGGTAGAGCACTGCTTTCACACGGCAGGGGTCACAGGTTCAATCCCTGTACCGCCCACCAATTAAAACAATTACTTAGACGTTATTTCACGAGAATGTTCGCAGCTTGCGGCAGGGCGACGCCAACGGAAACGAACTCCTCGTGAAATTGATACCGGCCAATGATGGGCAGCAGCGCATGCTCCTCGAATCGGAGGCGGCGCGTGGCCCGAATCAAGATCGGCCCGGCGTTTTGGCCCCTTTGGCCCCATGATTCCGATTCTATTACTACATCATGGAAATCAAGCCACTCAGCGACCAAGGGGTATTGGCACTTGTAGAATGCTTCCTTCGCGGAGAAAATCAGCGTGACCGCGGCCGCCCGCACAGACGGGCGCAGCGAATTCACCCAATCTGCCTCGCGGGCCACGCAAATTGTGGACCAAATATCGGGGGTGACATGACCGACGATCTCGGTGTCGATTCCTACCGCAGCAATGGTGCGGCTTTCAGCCACGACTGCGGCGCACAGACCCGCGGTGTGCGTGATGCTGCCGACGAACCCCTCCGGCCAAACAGGTTGGCGGTCAACCGCAACGCGCAGTGGGAACTGATCGATGCCGTACTCGTGCAGCGCGCGTCGAACGCAGAGGCGTCCGGCTGCGAACTCTTGGACCCGCTTTGCCACTGCCCGTCCCAGATGGGCCGCTTCCGCCGGCAACAGCAGGGCCGGATCACCCGGCTCGCGCGACTCGACGGCAACCACGCCCGCCGGAAACAAGCCGGCGAGGAGCGGGGATAGATTTGACGAATTCCCGGCAGACTGTGGAATGGTAGACACTTTTAAGTAGGAGCCCTGAATGTCAAGACATTGTGAAGATTACAGGGATAGGATGTGATTCTCATGCTGCAAAAGACGATCCACGAGGTCTTCTCCGCGGTCGCCTCCGCAGCGCCCGGGCGCGTTGCCCTTGAGACGCCTACCGAGCAGATGACCTATGCCCAACTGGCGCACCGTTCGGGGCAGATTGCTCGCGGACTGCGTGCGCGCGGCGTCGCTCGAGGCGCGCGGGTCGGCATTTATGGCCAACGGAGTATAGACGCGGTTGCCGCCATGCTGGGCATTCTCGAGGCCGGCGCAGCTTTCGTTCCGTTTGATCCCGCCTATCCCGCGAATTTGTTGAAATTCGTCTACGAAGATTGCGCACCCGCCGAGATGCTGGTGCAGTCCTCTCTGCTCGAGCCGGGCAGCGCCCCGTTTTGGAGCGGAGAGGTTCTCGACATCCATACCGCCTTCGTCGACATCGACCCTGAAAAACATGCTTCGCCCTCGGCCCTAGTCGATCGTGAAGATCCCGCCTATATCATGTACACCTCCGGCTCGACCGGCCATCCGAAGGGAGTCTTGGTACCGCATCGGGCCGTGGTGCGCCTGGTCATCGCCAATGACTTTGCCCGCATGGGGAGCGATGAGGTGCATCTACAGTTGGCCCCGCTGGCCTTCGACGCCTCGACTTTCGAAATCTGGGGCGCGCTGCTGCACGGGGCGAAGCTCGCGATTTTGCCGGCGCCGTATCCCTCGCTGGATGACATCGCGGACGCATTGGCGCGGCACGGCGTGACGACCTTGTGGCTGACCGCCGGCCTGTTTCATTTGATGGTGGACCACCGGCTGGAAGGTCTCAAACCGCTGCGGCAGTTGCTCGCCGGCGGCGACGTGCTATCGCCGCCGCACATCGCGAAAGCACTGCAGGCCCTGCCCGCTTGTCAGCTCATCAACGGCTATGGACCGACGGAAAACACGACATTTACCTGTTGCTATAGCGTGCCGCGGGATGCCGGCAGCGGCCCATTGCCGATTGGCCGGCCCATCGCGCACACCGATGTTTATATCTTGGACGACGCACGGTCACCGGTTCCGGAGGGACAAGAGGGCGAACTCTTTGCGGGCGGCGACGGACTTGCGCTGGGGTACTGGAATCGCCCGGATCTTACCGCCGAGCGATTCATCACCAATCCGTTCGATGCCACGAAGCGCAGCAAACTGTACCGCACCGGCGATCGGGTAAGGCGCCGCGACGATGGCAATATCGAGTTCATGGGCCGCGTCGACCGGCAAGTAAAGATCAATGGCAAGCGCGTCGAACTCGATGAAATCGAGGCATGCTTGCGACGCAGCGGCTTGGTTGCCGATGCGGCAGTGACGAGTTCGGCGGCCGGCGGCGCCACACGGAAAGTTTTCGCCTACGTGACCGAGATGGGTGGTAAACCCCTATCCATCAATGAATTGCGAAGTTTTCTTAAGGCTGAACTTCCGGACTATATGGTGCCGTCGTCCGTCTCCGTTCTGAGCTCCTTCCCCCTCTCGCCGACCGGAAAAGTGGACCGATCCAAATTGCCGGCGCCGGTGGCAACCGTACCCTCAAGCACGCACGCCGCCGCGCCGCCAAGGGGTAAGATTGAGGCTGGATTATTGGACATATGGCGTCAGGTACTGAGCAGTGACGCAGTCGGTGTCGATGACAACTTTTTTGATTTGGGCGGCACGTCGCTGCAGCTCATTCAGGTGCACGCCACAATTGTGTCCATCATGAAAAGCGACGTGAGCGTGGTCGATTTGTTTCAATATCCGCGCATCAGCGCGCTGGCGGCCTGGCTGGGGCAAAAGTCTTCGCCGGTTGCTGCCCCGGCGGCCGCACCCAATCTAAATATCGACGAAAGGGCACGAAAACAACAGGCAGCGCTCGCGCGGGCGCGCCCCCCTGCCCGTAGGGTTACCCGATGACTGATAGCGGTTCCGGAGAACAACAAGACACGGTGTTGGGAGGCATCGCCATTATCGGCATGGCAGGCCGTTTCCCCGGCGCGAAGAATATTGACCAATTCTGGCGCAATCTGTGCGCGGGGGTTGAGTCCATTACGCGGTTCACCGATGCCGAGTTGGAAGACAATTTCTCGACCGAGGATCGCAACGCCGCCAATTTCGTCAAAGCAAGGCCGATTCTCGAGGACGTGGATCAGTTCGACGCCGAGTTTTTCGGCATGTACGCCCGCGAAGCGGAACTCACCGATCCGCAGCATCGCATTTTTCTTGAAATTTCATGGGAAGCGCTGGAGAACGCCGGCTACGATCCCGCGAACGTGCAAGGTCCGATCGGCGTGTTCGCCGGTCAGAGCATCATGACGTATTTTCTGAACAATGTGTGCGGCGAGCGCCGCACCATCGAAGAGTTCACCAGTAACTACCAGGTCGGATGCTATCCGATGTTGCTCGGCGCCGGCCTGGATTTTCTCACCACGCGCGTCTCCTACAAACTGGATTTGAAGGGCCCGAGCTTTACCCTGCAAACGGCGTGCTCGACATCCTTGTTGGCCGTAGCGCAGGCGGCGCAGAGCCTGCTGCTGTATCAGGCGGACATGGCGCTGGCGGGCGGAGTGTCGATCACTTTTCCCCAGAAGCGCGGCTATCAACATCTGGAGGGCGGCATGGTGTCCGCCGACGGCACCTGCCGGCCGTTCGATGCCGATGCCACCGGCACCATTTTCGGCAGCGGCGCCGGTGTGGTGCTGCTGAAGCGACTGGAAGACGCCCTGGCCGATGGCGATCACATTTACGCAGTGATTCGCGGCAGCGGCGTGAACAATGACGGTGCCGGCAAAGTCGGATTTACCGCCCCCAGCGTCAACGGGCAAGCCACCGTCATCGACATGGCGTTGGCCGCCGCCGGCGTCGACGCACGCTCCATCAGCTATGTCGAGTGCCACGGCACCGCGACTCCATTGGGCGATCCCATTGAAGTCGCCGGACTCACCAAATCATTCGCTGCCGCCACGGATGATTTGCAGTTCTGCGCCTTAGGGTCGGTCAAGGGAAATGTCGGACACTTGGACGCTGCCGCAGGCGTTACGGGTTTGATCAAGACCGCCCTGGCTCTGAAGCATCGGATGTTGCCCCCGTCGCTGCATTACAAGCGGCCCAATCCGCAAATCGATTTTGCCAAGACGCCGTTTTTCGTCAATGCCTCGCTGCGGCCGTGGCCTGAATCCCCGAGTGCTCGCCGTGCCGGCGTCAGTGCCTTCGGCGTCGGCGGCACCAATGTCCACCTTGTGCTCGAGGAAGCCCCCGCCGCCGCGCAAGCCGTTGCCGCGGCTCAGGACACCGCGCAGCCGGCATCCGAACTCATCGTGCTGTCGGCCAGAACTGCCGGCGCCCTGGAAGCTGCGCGTAAAAATCTGGCCGCGCATCTGCAGGAGCATGCTTCGCTGCCGCTGGCTGATATCGCCTACTCGCTGCAAATCGGACGCCGCGTGTTCGATCAGCGGCTGGCCTTCGTCGCCCGCAATCGCGATGAGGCGCTCGCCAAACTCGAGGGACGCGACCAGCTCAACGTGCATGCCGGCCGTCGATTGGCCAAGGCGGCCGAAGTCGTTTTCATGTTCCCCGGCCAGGGTGCCCAGTACCCCGACATGGGCAAGGACCTGTTCGAGCGTTATCCGGAGTTCCGCCAACACATCGAGCAGTGCTCCGAAATACTCGAGCCGCTGATGGCGCAGAACCTACTCAACCTGCTCTATCCGGCGGTGAACTCGCCGGAAGCGAAATTGCTGTTGATGTCGACGGTTGCCGCACAGCCGGCGATTTTCAGTGTGGAATATGCGCTTGCCAAGCTATGGATGAGTTGGGGCATCCGGCCGACCGCCATGATCGGCCATAGTGTCGGCGAGTTCGTCGCCGCAGCGCTCTCCGGGGTGATGTCTTTGAAGGACGCACTCACGGTAGTCGCTGCCCGCGGCCGATTGATGCAGGATCTGCCCGGCGGCGCGATGATGGCGGTGCGCCTGGCCGAAACCGAACTGCTGCCGTTGATGACTCCCGAGCTCGCCATCGCGGCGGTCAATGGGCCGGCGCTATGCGTTATTGCCGGACCCTACGCCGCCGTTGACGGCTTCGAGACCGCGCTGACCGCTCGCAACGTCGTCACTCGCCGCCTGCACACCTCGCATGCATTTCATTCCGCGATGGTCGATCCGGTGATCGAACCATTGCGTCGCGAATTGCAGCGGGTCGAATTTTCGCCGCCGACCATTCCCTACGTGTCGTGTGTGACCGGCGATTGGATAAGCGCCGAACAGGCTGTCTCTGCCGATTACTGGGCGCGGCATGCGCGGCAAGCCGTGAGATTCGCCGACGGCGTCGCCAAGGTGAGTGCCTCGGGATCCGCGGTTTTGCTGGAAGTCGGACCCGGCAACGCCCTGACCACGTTGGCTCTGCAAGCAACACGCGGCCGTAGCGTGCCGGTGATCGCCTCGATGCAAGACGCGACACGCGAACATGATGATGGCGACCGGCTGCTCGATGCCGCGGGACGCGCCTTCACTCAAGGGATCGTGCCTGACTGGATCGCGCTGCGCGGCGGAACGCGGCAGCGAGTCCCATTGCCCACGTACCCCTTCGAGCGCAACCGGCATTGGATCAACGCGCCGGCCATCGTTCGCAACGATGCACCCGCAGAAGCGACGTCCGGCATCGCGGCACCGGCTGGGGCCGTGCCGGGCTTCACCGCCGTACAAGATGTCAGCGCGCCCGCTGCCACCGTTACCACCGACACCACTTTGAGCATCAATTCTCAGGATCACGAGATGAACGACATTCGAACCGCCATCGCTGCAATTTTGGAAGACCTCTCCGGAGAGCGACCGGAATCGATCGATTCCGCCACCACCTTCCTGGAGATGGGCTACGACTCCCTGTTCCTGACGCAAGTGGCGCAGAAGATTCAAAGCCAGATGAACGTGAAAATTACGTTCCGCCAGTTGCTCGGTGATTTTTCCACCATTCCGACTCTCGCCGCACTGCTTGCCGAGAAGATGCCGAAATCGGCGCGTGCTCCGGCGCCCGCCGTCGCACCTGCCGCCGTCGCACCTGCCGCCGTGCCGGCTGCCACAGCACCCGCGACCGTGCTTGCGCCCGCACCCATGCGTTCCGCGTCGAACGGCGTCGCCCCGGCCGGGATGGAAGGAATATTCCGCGACCAGTTGCAGGCCATGCAGCAGCTGATCAATCGTCAATTCGACATGTTGCAAGGATTCAGCTCGGCTGCGGCACCGACCGCTGCGGCACCCGCGGCTGCCCCCGCATCTGTGGCTTCGGCACCTGCCCTGTCGCCCATGGCTGCACCGGCACCGGCCCCGGTCCCGACGATGGCGAAAACCGCGCCGCCGGCGGCTGCGGCCGCCAACGATGCGCAGCCTTCGCGCTTCGAGGTCTTCGGCCCCAAGTCGAAGGCCGCCGAGAAGCCGGCGGATACCGGCATCACGGTCGAGCAGCGCAAGCACATCGATCAGTTGGTAGCTCGCTACACGAAAAAAACAGCCGGCTCGAAGCGGGTGACGCAGGCCTACCGCGCCGTACTTGCCGATCCGCGCGTGGCTGCTGGCTTTCGCGCCGAATGGAAGGACATGGTGTATCCGATCGTCGTCGCCAGCAGTTCGGGATCGAAACTGCGCGATGTGGACGGCAATGAGTACATCGATCTGGTCAACGGCTTTGGCCAGACCGCATTCGGCCATGCGGCGCCCTTTGTCGTCGACGCGGTGAAATCGCAGCTGGACGAAGGCTTTGCCATTGGTCCGCAAGCGGAACTGGCGGGCAAGATCGCGGTTCTGTTCTGCGAGATGACCGGCAACGATCGCATGACGTTTTGCAACACCGGCTCTGAGGCGGTTATGGCGGCGATGCGCATTGCGCGCACCGTCACGGGCCGCGATAAGATCGTCATCTTCAACGGCGACTATCACGGCCAATTCGATGAGGTACTGGTCAAGGGTGTGCAGCGCCCCGGAGCGGCACCGCGTTCGATGCCGGTGGCGCCGGGTATACCCTCATCGTCGGTCCAGAACATGATCGTGCTGGACTACGGGACGCCGCAGACCCTGCAATGGATCCGCGAAAATGCCGACAGTCTTGCCGCGGTCATCGTCGAACCCGTGCAGAGCCGCCATCCGAATTTACGGCCTTTTGAGTTCCTCCGCGAAGTGCGCGCGATCACTGAAGCATCAGGAACCGCCTTCGTGATGGACGAGGTCGTCACGGGCTTCCGAACTCACCCGGGCGGCATGCAAGCGGTGACGGGTATCCGCGCCGACTTGGCCACCTATGGCAAAGTCGTCGGCGGCGGACTGCCCATCGGCATACTGGCGGGCAACACGAAATTCATGGATGCCTTGGACGGCGGTCAGTGGCAGTACGGCGACAATTCATTTCCTGAGGTGGGCGTGACTTTCTTCGCCGGAACCTTCGTGCGTCACCCGCTCGTACTGGCGTCCGTATGGGCCGTGCTCAATCATATGAAGCAACAAGGTCCCGCGCTGCAGGAGACACTTGCGAAGAAGACGGCCGCATTGGCCGCGCGCCTCAACGAGCTGTTCAGCAGTCACGGGGTCGCAACCAAGATCGAATCCTATACGAGCTGGTTTTTCTTTCATTTCCACAACGAACATCCGCTGGCGACGCTGTTCTTTTATCACCTGCGTGAGCGTGGACTGCATATCCAAGACGGCTTCCCGTGCTTCTTGACGACCACGCACTCCGACGCCGACTTTGCAAAGATTTACACCGCCTTCGAAAGCAGTCTCGAGGAATTGCAGTCGGTGGGCATTCTCGGCACCGGCAACGCCGGGAGTGCGGCGGCGGCCGCCACCGCCGGCGCCTCCATCATCGCCTCGGTGCCATTGACCGAAAGCCAGATGGAGATTTGGTTGTCCGCCCAAATGAGCGACGAGGCATCCTGCGCGTTCAACGAATCGGTCAGCTTGCAAATGCACGGACAGCTCGATTCCGTCGCCTTGCAGGAGACCATGAATCGTCTGCTCGCGCGTCACGATGCATTGCGCGCTACCTTCAGTGCAACCGGCGAAGAGATGCGCATCGGCGAAGCGCGCAGCTTCGACTATCCGGTCACGGATCTGTCCGCAAAATCACCCAAAGAAGCCGAGCGTGCATACGCTGAATTATTGGACGCGGATGCACATACCCCCTTTGACCTGGTCAACGGACCGGCCGCTCGCGCGCATCTGGTGAAGCTGCCCGGCGATTCGCATGCCTTCATGCTGACGGCTCATCACATCATCTGCGACGGCTGGTCGATCAACGTGCTCGTGAACGAGTTGGCGCAAATTTATGGAGACCTGTGCCGCGGCGAGCGGCCGCAATTGCCCGACGCGCTGCCCTTCAGCGCCTACGCACGGGCACAGTCGCAGCGCGATCCCGCCGATCTGGCCAAGACGGAAAAGTTTTGGGTGGAGCAGTTTGCACAACGCCCGCAGCCTTTGGAACTGCCTACCGATCGAGCCCGACCGACCGAGAAGTCCTTCAACGGCGCGAGTTTGTGCCGGCGCATCGATGCCAAACTCTATCAAGCGGTGAAGAAAGCCGGTGCGCGTCAAGGCAGCACCCTGTTCGTCACCTTGCTGGCTGCATTCCAGGGATTGATGGGACGCTTCGCCAGCCAGAACGAGGTCGTGGTTGGCGTTCCGACAGCCGGTCAATCGCTCCTGGAAGACCAGATTTTAGTCGGCCATTGCGTGAACTTCCTGCCGATACGCGGCGCGTGGACCAGCGACACCAAGGTATCGGAGCATCTGGCGGCGACGGCGAAACGCGTATTGGATGCCTACGAACATCAGGATTACACCTTTGGCACCCTCGTCCGCAAACTGGCATTGCCGCGCGAGCGCGGCCGCCTGCCCCTTGCGGAAATCCAATTCAATCTGGAGCGGCTTGCCGATCGCATCGAAGTCGCGAAACTGACCATCGACGTCGTGCCCAACGCCAAAGCGTACGTTAATTTCGATCTGTTTTTGAACGTGATCGAATCAGCGGACGGCTTGCGCATGGACTGCGACTACAATACGGATCTGTTCGACGCGGCGACCGTCGCTCATTGGCTCGACTGCTATCAGGCGCTGCTCGAAGCCATTGTCGCCGATGCTTCGCAGTCCATGAGCCGCGCATCGTGCGTGCCGTCGGGCGACCTGCAACTGCTGATGCGCATCAACGGCACCGCTGCGGATTTCCCGCGCGATCGCACCGTTCACGAGCTCATCGAAGCCCAGGCCAACGCCACGCCGAACGAGATTGCGGTGCAATTCGGCGAAGAGACGTTGACCTATCAAGCTCTCGACCGCCGCGCCAATCAGCTGGCCAATCTATTGCGCGAGCGCATCACCGGAGCGGACAAGAGCGGCAGATTGGTCGGTGTATCGATCGACCGCTCGCTCGACATGCTGGTGGCGCTCGTCGCGGTGCTCAAAGCGGGCTGTGCGTACGTGCCCCTGGATCCGATGCATCCGGCAGCGCGCTTGCGCTACATCCTGGGTGAAGCGGAAGTCGCCGCGCTGATCTCCGACGGCTCCGAGAACGCCAAACTGGTGGGTGACGGCGTGCCGGTGATCGACGTGCGCAAGGAACGCTCAGCGATCGCGGCCGCCTCGACTGCCGCGCCCAAGATCAAGTCGAATGCCGAGAGCCTGGCCTACGTGATGTACACGTCCGGCTCGACGGGCATGCCGAAGGGTGTGGAGATCTCGCATCGCGCGGTCGTGAACCTATTGACCGCAATGGCGCGAAATCCCGGCCTCACGGACCGCGACGTATTCTTGGCCGTCACCACCATTTCCTTCGATATCGCGGGCCTGGAGCTGTTCCTGCCGCTCATTGTCGGTGCCAAAACCGTCATCGCTGAGCGTGACGCCGTCATCGACGGTTTCAAGCTGTTGAAGCAACTGGACAGCGTAAAAGCGACCGCGATGCAGGCGACCCCGGCGAGTTGGCGCCTGCTGTTGGAAGCGGGTTTTCGGGCAAAACCCAATTTCAAAGTCCTCTGCGGGGGCGAGGCTCTGCCGCGGGAACTCGCGAATCGCCTGCTCGAGGGGTCCGGTGAACTTTGGAACATGTATGGACCGACGGAAACCACGATTTGGTCGTCGTGCACGCGGGTCGCGGCGGGCAATGCGCCCGTCACGGTCGGCGCACCGATCGCCAATACCCAATTCTACGTTCTGGATCAAAATGATCAGCCGCTGCCGATCGGCATTCCAGGCCAATTGCATATCGGCGGCGATGGGGTTGCACGCGGCTACTACAAACGGGCGCCGCTGACTGCCGAGAAATTCCTGCCGAATCCGTTCACCGCGGGACGCATCTATCGGACGGGCGATCTGGCGCGCTGGCTGCCGGACGGAAGCATGCAGGTTCTCGGCCGAATCGATCATCAGATCAAGCTGCGGGGCTTCCGGATCGAGCTCGGCGAAATCGAGTCCGTGCTGACCAAGAAAGCGCAACTCCCGGCGGTTGCCGTCATTTTGCGCGAGGATGTCCCCGGGACGCCGCGCATCGTGGCCTACTATGTTGAGAAAGCGGGCCCGGCTTCCACTCCGGAAGCGCTGCGCGCGCTGCTCGCGGAGGATATGCCGGAGTACATGATTCCGTCGGCATGGATGCGCCTCGATGCGTTGCCGCTGAGCCCAAACGGAAAATTGGACCGTGCGGCGCTGCCGAAGCCTGACCCGGCGCAGATTGTAAAGGAAGATTTTGTAGCACCCTCTACCGACACCGAGGTGGCGCTGACGAAGATTTTTGCGGAGGTCTTGAGCATGGAGCGCGTGGGTGTTACCGCCGACCTATTGAAGTTGGGAGCGGACTCCATTCAACTATTCCAAATCACCGCGCGGGCGAATCGGGCCAACATCAAGATTACGGCGAAGCAACTGCTGCAGCATCGTAATGCAGCTGCGCTGGCGGCCCTGGTGAATTCAGGCGCAGCGGATGTCGCGGCAGCGAGCGCCAACGCGGCCCTGCCCAGCTTGAGTCAGTTCAAGCGCAGCCGGAAAGCGAGTTGAGCCCGTAGCAAAATGGCGACGCCCGCAGACAAAGTATTTCAGGGACGCACTCCGGCCGCCGCGCCGCACGCTGCGCCGGGCGAATCTGCGCGACCGGTCACGGCGGAAGCGTCCGCGGAACCGAGCAGCGATTTCCCCTGCTCAGTGGCGCAGGAGCGTTTTTGGCTGCTGGACCGATTGGATCCCGGCAGCTCTTCATACAATGTCGCGGTTCGGTGGCGGCTCGAAGGACGAGTGCTCATCGACGTCCTCCAGGCATCGTGGCTCAAAATCATTGAGCGCCATGAAATTCTGCGAACCGTATTTTTGGAAATCGACGGCGCGCCGGTGCAGCGCGCCATGCCGCACATCCCGTTTCGCCTCAATGAAATTGATCTCGGGGCATTGAGCCCGGATCTGCAGAAGACCGAAGGCGATCGGATCGGCATCATCGAAGCGCGCGCGCCATTCGATCTGTCCACCGGACCCATGATCCGCGTGACGCTGCTGCGGCTTTCACCGATGGAATCGATCATCTTGGTGACCACTCACCAAATCGTCTCGGACGGCTGGTCGATCGGCGTCATGGCGCGCGAGATGGGTGTGATCTACGACGCGATGCGCCGTGACTCGGATCCACCGCTCGAGCCGCTTGCCATCCAGTATGCCGACTACTCGCAATGGCAATTGGAATGGCTGCGGGTGCGGGGCACCGAGACCGAAACGGTCTATTGGACCCGGCAGCTCGCAGGAGTGCAGCCCTTCAAGGTCATTGCTGACCATCCGCGGCCCGCGATGCCGACGACCAATGGCGCCATCGTTTCGCGCGTGTTGCCGCGGGATTTGACCAATCGCGCCCAGGCGTTGAGCGCAGACCGCGGCGCGACGCTGTTCGCGGCAGCGCTGGGTGCGCTTTGCGCCACCTTGGCCCGCTTCACCAACCAGACCGAGATCGTCCTCGGCACGCAGGTGTCCGATCGCGACCAGGTCGAACTGGAATCGATGGTGGGTCAATTTGTCAATTCGCTCATCTTGCGCAATCAGCTCGATGGCAATCCGCGATTCAACGAAATCGTGGATCGCGTGCGCGACACGGTGGCGCAGGCTCTCGAGCATCGGCACATCCCCATCGAGCGCCTGCTCGGCATGGTCAAGGGCGAGCGCAGTCACGCCAACAGTGCACCGATATCGGTGAACTTCATATTTCAAAAGACCTTCATACAAAATACGGCCTATTCCGAATTCAAGTTGATCGACATGCCGTCGCTGCCGGCCGGCGCGATCTACGACTTGAACTTCTTCATGGTCGAACGAACCGACGGCTGGCGCTTTTCCTGCCAATACAATACGGACCAGTTCGACGGCGCAACGGCGGAAAGGCTCCTCGACTATTTCCGCAACGTACTGGAAAGTGCAGTCGCCGATGCCGGGCGGCGCTTGTCGGAATTGAATCTCGGCGAGCCTGCCGAAGCAGCCGGTTTGCTCGGCAAATTGAACGCGACACGCACGCTGTATCCGCGCGATCTGACGCTGGCCAAGATATTTGAAGCGCAGGCGCTGCGCGCGCCCGATGCGCTCGCGGTGATCTGCGAGCAGCGCCAACTCACGTATGGCGAGGTCAACGCGTCAGCCAATCGGATCGCCGGACACTTGCGCGAACGCGGCATCGCGCCCGGCGCGCGCGTCGGCATCTGCATGAGCGCCGCCGTGGAGTTGCCGATTTGCGTCCTGGCGGTCCTCAAGACCGGTGCAGCCTATGTGCTGCTCGATCCTGCGGAGCCCCCGGCCCGGCGCGCCGAACTGATTGCAGCCGCGCGCGCCACAGCGATCATCGGGCGAAATCTGCAGCCGTCGGAGGCCATTGCCGGAATCAGCATGATCGACGCGGCGACGGCGCTGGCGCTGGCGCACGAGATGCAGCCTTCCAATATCGCGATTTCGCCCGCCCTCGAATCCGACTCAGTGGCCTGCCTGACATTCTCGCTTGGCAGCGCCGAGGCGTCGCACATCGTCGGCCTGTCTCACCGAAATCTCGCAAACCTGATCTATTCAATGGCCAAACAGCCCGGTGTGGGTGATCGCGATGTCATCGTGGCCACGTCGCCCATCGGCTCGGACCGCGCGACGTTCGAGATTCTGCTGCCGCTGCTGACCGGCGCCCGCCTGGTCATGGCGCTCGAGAAGGATTTAGGCCACGGTCGGACGCTGCTCGGTCTGCTGCATCGCACCGCTGCCACCGTGATGTACGGCGAATCGCAGCTGTGGCAGCGTCTATTGGAAGCCGGGTGGATCGGCGTGCCGACGCTCAAGATGCTGTGTTCGGCCGCTGACATGAACGGGCGTCTCGGTGAGCAACTATTGGCAACGGGCGGCGAGCTGTGGGCGCTCTATGGTCATCCCGAAGCGGGCGTCTGGTCGTCGATCCAACGCCTCATGCCGAAGCAACGCCTTAACCTCTTGGGGCAGCCGATAGCAAACACCTCGCTCCAAGTGCTGGACGCCGCGCTGCAGGCCGCGCCGGTCGGCGCAACCGGAGAGGTGTACATCGGCGGCGACGGACTCGCGGCGAACCTGCCGGCGGACTCACGCATCAGCCTCTCGGGAACCACGTTATTCCGCACCGGCGACCTGGGCAGGCTGCGTTCGAACGGGCAGATTGAAAACCTCGGCCGGAGTGACGATCGCATAACTTACCTCGGCCGACCAATCGACCCTGCGCAGATCGAGCGCATTCTGCTGCGGCTTCCCGACGTAGCCCAAGCAACCGTGGTAGGCGCGGAGGACGGCACGACCGGGGGTTCCATTACCGCCTATGTCGCACCCCGCAGCCCACCTCCCAACGAGAGCGAATGGGTGCTCGCTTTGCGGCAAAGCGTCAGCGCCCTCTTGCCCCCGTATCTCGCGCCTACCGCGTATGAGATACGCGATTCGCTTCCGCAAACCGCCGACGGCCAACCGGATCGCGGCGCCGTTCGCGCAACCCGCAGCAGCAAGGGCAGCAGCCGGCCGTCCGGTAAAATTGAAGAGCAATTGGCTGAAATCTGGAAGGCCATGCTCAGTATTCCCGCCGTCAACGCCGGCGACAACTTCTTCGAATTGGGCGGACACTCCTTGCTCGCCGCACGCATGCTGACTCAGGTCGAGAAGGTCTTCGGCAGGCGAATCAAGCTCGCCGCCCTGTTCCTGGCGCCGACCCTGCAAGAACTCGCGCAACTCTTGTCGCAAGAGAATCCTCGGGAATTCGACTTTCGACAGGTGGTGAAGATTCAGCCGAATGGCTCAAAGAGGCCGCTGATAGCGATCAACAATACCGGCATCTATTATGGATTGGCCAAGTCTCTCGGGGCCGAGCAGCCGGTTTATTCCTTGCAGCTGTTCGATCCATCGGTGGCGCACTCGGCGCTGCCGAATACACTGGAAGAGATCGCGGCGGGATACGTCGATCTCATCCGGCGCGTGCAGCCGCAGGGCCCCTACGATCTGATGGGCTGGTGTGTGGCCGGTGCGTTGGCATTCGAAATCGGCCGGCAGCTCATCGAGGCGAAACAACAGGTCGCGCACTTGTTCTTGATGGATTCTTGGGCGCCCGGCTACTTGACCCGGCTGTCGAGGCCGCGCGCGCTCGTCGCCGACTATTCACTGCGGTTGAAATTGATCATTGCCGACTGGCGCCGTGTAATGTCGGGAGAGAAATCGCTCGGTACGTTCTTGTCGGAGCGAAAGATCGTCAATAAAGTACGGCGCCTGTTCTCGCGTTCCAAGGTTACCACCGGCGCCGAAGCTTCGAATGACTTTGCCAATCCCGAAACTTACGACGCCTGGTTGCTGGAGTATTTGCGAAGAGTCACCGCATCCTATTCGCCGCAACAGTACACCGCGAAAGTCACTTTATTGCGCAGCCGTCTCGAGCCGGCCGGCTGGTTCTTCCCCGCCGATGCGGGTTGGGCAGCCGTCGCACCCGCCGGCGTCGAAGTGCTATTCGTCGACGGCAACCACTACACGATGTTCCAGGGCGTGGGTGCCAAACAAATGGCAGCCCATGTTGCGAACGTACTGGGTTATGCCTAGTCGGCAGCAACCACACCGGGACAGGTGCGGCTTGCGTCAATTGAGCAGCTTTCGCCTGAAAAAATCGATCAACCGGTCGCGATATTGTTCCGGTACGACGCGGGAAAAGTCCGCATGGTGGGCGCCGCTGACGATCCAAAGCTCTTTGGGTTCGGCGGCGGACCGGTACAGCTGTTGTGCCATGTACTCCGGCACCAACTCATCGAGGGTGCCGCCCAGAATAAACACGGCGCGAGGCGCGATGTGCCGAATGACATCCTTCGGCAGCAGGTCATGCACCGGCATGCCGGATGCCAGCAGCGCCCAGTACGCCGGTATCTCGCTCAACAAACCCCAACGGTTGCTCGCATATCGAGTCTGCTCGGCGACATCCGTGGGAGCGGCCGCGAGAACAACCGCACGGATTCTTGCATCGGTCGAGGCGGCCTGGGTGAGTATGTAGCCGCCCATCGATACACCCAAGCCACCGATTCGCTCTGGATCCACGTCCGGCTGCGACAGCAGCCAATCAACGGCGGCACTGATCGATTGCCGTTCGCGAACTCCCCACAGAGTATGGCCCGCGCTGGCGCCCTGCCCCGGAAGATCGAGAGCAAGAATGCCGAATCCGGCGTCCGACAAAATTCGCGCCTCATCGAGCACCGATGAGCGGTCGGTATTCGTACCGTGCACCAGCACGATTGCAGCGCGGTTTCGCGACGGCACGGCCCATCCAGCCAGCAACAATCCGTCTGAACCCTTGAACGACACCTCGTGAAGCGAATTGATTCCGGTGCGCTCCGGATGCTTGGAGATCTCCGCGGACGGCCAGCGGCGGAAATCGCTGCGTTCGCCCAAATAGCTCATTACCGCGATGCGCAGCGCGAAAATGACCCCCAGGATCAGTACCGCGGCGAAGCCGACGCCCAGATATTTGACGGCATGTGCGGCCGCGAAAATCATGATGAGGTTCGGCGAAGCCGTGCTTGGCTCGTCGAAACCGGTTCATTGATGTGGCCGGCGCTCATTTGGCATATCCATCGCGCCACAAGGATTCCGCCACGGCATCGGTGATCAAGTGCGACCCCTCCGCATTGACATGGGTGTCATCCCACCACAAACGGAAATCCTGCACCACGGAACGGGGATTGATGAGTCCGGCGCGGCTCGCGTAGAGCTGCTCATAGGCGGCCGGAGCCGGCGGTCCGCCGTACCGCGGAAGGTAGAGGAATACGACTTTCGTACCGTTGCGAGCGGCCATATCGACGATAGCGTCGATGTAGAAGCGCGGGAATCGATACTCGAGCCATTCGAGCGACGCAGGCATCACCGGCGGTGTGATTTCCCGCTCTTGTTGCACGCGCATCGCTTCCATTTCCGCAAAGGTGTGCTGGGTTGCCAGTGAGTGGTTGACCCCGTCCAAGGTGAGCAAATAGTCGGTGCGATCCAAATTCGGACCCTCGTAGGGCGGTGGCGTGAAATCAGCTGTACGCCAACCGTGGCTCTGCAGCTGCGTCTCCAGGAACAAATCGACCTGCCGGCCCGGCAGGCGCACCATGTCCGCCAGATACCGGGCGTTGATGAACAGCGGCGCGAACACGATGTCGCGGGTATCGGCGAGCAGTACGAAATCCGGATGCGGTATCCGGTCCTCGAGTTCGGTTATTTCCAGAACCAGCAATTTCACCTTGCGGTTGCTCAGCAACTCCTTGGCAATCGCGTAGTGCATGTTGCGGCCGGTTTTCACGATATGAAAATTCACGGCATGAAGATGCACCCCGTGGGTGGCAAGGTCGTCCTGCAGGCGCTGGGTATTCATGGATCGGCCGGTGCGCGAGGTGCCGATGAACGCAATGTCGATCGGCGTTGGGTCGTTGTGTATGCGTTCGTAGATCCAATAGCTATTGGGTGCGGAGTGATCATTCAGCGATTGATAGCGCAGGTATTTATCGTGGGGCAGCAAGATCATGGCGCACGTTGCAAGCAGCGCGCCCACGAAGAAAACCAACAAGAATCCGCGCAGGGTCAGGCGCATGTTCGGCTCATGTGCCCTAGAAATTGAAGTAGATGAAAATGGCGGGGCGCCAAATGCAGGCCAGCGCCGCCGCAAATATGCAGCCGCCGATGAGCGCCACTGCCGGTGAAGCGGAGTACGCCAGGTTGCCCGCACGCAGCGAACCGAGCAGCGAGCCTTCCGGCAACTTCAACGGTTCCGTAGGCCTAGCGGTGTAGCGCGTCAACTGTTGAGTCGAGGGTGCAAACAGGGCGATTGCCCCGCCCAGCCACATCCAAGAATAGACATTGAAGTCCAGCCCGGCGAGGAGCATCCCCGGCTGCACGGAAAACATCGACCGCAGGATGCTCATGGCGCCCGCAACGCTGGTGGCGCGGAAGAAAACCCAGGCAATCATCACCAACAACATGACCACCATGCGCTTGCCCGCGACGGCAAACCTGCCGGGGGTCTTAGGAGTAGCGCCCTTGATCATGAGGTGATTGACCACGACGTAGCCGCCATGCAGCGCACCCCAGATAATGAATGTCCAGCCGGCACCATGCCATAGCCCACCGAGCAGGAACGTGATGAACACGTTGCGCAACCGCGCAAATTCGCCGCCGCGATTGCCGCCGAGCGGGATATAGAGGTAGTCGCGCAGCCACGTGGAGAGTGAAATGTGCCAGCGCCGCCAGAAATCAATGATGGACGTGGACTTGTACGGCGAGTTGAAATTGACCGGCAGGCACAACCCGAACAGCAGTGCGAGCCCGATCGCCATATCCGAATAGCCGGAAAAATCGAAATAAATTTGCAGTGTGTACGCGATGGTGCCAATCCACGCCGAGGCGGTGCTGAGGTGCGCGCCATGGTCCGCCGCATTGAAGACGAGATTCGCCCCTCCCACCAGGTTATCGGCGAGCAGTACCTTCTTGGCGAGACCCACCACGAAAATCACCACGCCCATGGTAATGAGGTTGGCATCGACCGGTTCTCGGCGCAGCCGCGCGAACTGCGGCCGCATCTGCGCATGGTGAATGATCGGGCCGGCGATCAAGTGCGGGAAGACCGTGACGAACAGCGCGTAGGTGATGAAATTGGCCTCGTAGGTCCGGCTTCGATAGCAGTCGACCAGGTAGGCGAGTTGGGTGAAGGTGAAAAACGAGATTCCGATGGGCATTACGATGTGCCGCGCAACGTAATCGATACCGCCCAGTGCCGCGACGTTGGTTGCCAGAAAATCGAAGTATTTGAAGTAGATCAGCAGACCCAAATTCACTGAAATCCCGAAGATGAGGAGCAATTTTGAGTGCTTTTCTGACAGCTTTCCCAGGCATTTCGCCACAAAATAATTGACAATGATGGTGCCGATCAGAATGAAGGTGTCGCTCGGACGCCAGTACGTATAGAAGGCGACCGACGCCAGCATCAGGGACGTCACCGATGCATTCAGGAAACCCCAGCGTCGCAGCGCGTAGAAGGTCAGGAGTGCAGCGGGCAGGAATCCGAAGAGAAATATGTATGAATTGAACAACATAAGGTTAATTTACCGTAGTTTCCCCTTATAGAGTGAACCCCATTCACAATCTGAATATGTCCGCGAATGGGCGGTCCGGAACTGTGATAGTAATATGCGGCTGGAGGTAAGGGCCCGAGCGCCAAAGCGGGTCGTGGGAATTTTCCGAAGTTTCTGGAGGCATCGAGTCTAATGTCGCTTTTTTGTCGCGCCGGTCGCGGATTCTTGGCACTGGTTCTTGCGGCACCCCTGGCGTCCTTTGGATTCACCACACCCGCGCAGGCGCAGGCGCAGGACGTTCCCGACGCCGGCCAGCCGCCGCTGATGCAGATCGGCGTGGGCGACACCATCACGATTGTGGTGTACGACCAGCCGGACATGACCGCCACCGTCTATGTCTCCGACGATGGCACGGTCCCCGTGGCTCTGGCAGGACCGGTACACGTCGCCGGACTCTCTCCGGCAGGGGCCTCGCAAGCCATAGAAAAGGCCCTTCGGGATGGTAACTTTTTCAAAAAACCCCACGTGACCATCACCGTGGCGCAGTCGCGCAGTCAGCGGGTCTCCGTTCTGGGCGAAGTCGGCTCACCGGGCCGATACCCGATCGATTCGAGGACAACGATCTTTGATCTACTGGCCCAGGCAGGTGGTGCCAAGGATACTGCGGCCAACACGATTTATCTGTTGCGCACCGGCAAGGACGGCACTACCGTCCGCTATCCGATCGATCTGCGGGTCATGGGTGACAACTCCAAGTCGATCGCAAGCCAGTCACTGCAGGGCAGCGACTCGATATTCGTCCCGAAAGCGGAGGAATTTTTTATCTACGGCGAGGTTTCACAGCCGAACAAATATCGCTTGGAGCCGGGCATGACCATCGTGCAGGCGATCATCCGAGCCGGCGGCGTCACGGCTCGCGGCAGCCGCAACCGCGTCGAGATCAAACGCAAGGGGCCTAAGGGCGAGGAAGTCGTGTCCAAGGGCAAGCTCGATGAAGTGATCCAGCCGAATGATGTGATTCGCGTGAAGGAGAGTATTTTTTGAGACGCCAGGTCAACTTGCCCGTGTTGTCGGCGGGCTCCGCGATCGAGGTCGCACACGAATTCGTCCAGGACGACGAAACGCGCAGCGGTCTATCGCCGAAGCAAATCATCGCGGTGCTCTGGGCATACCGCAAACATACGATCATCATCAGCCTGTCGCTGTTGGCGCTGAGCGCGATCGTGATCAAGCTGCTGCCCAAGAACTACCAGGCCACGGCAACGCTGATGGTGAACACCGACATCCACGATCCATTGGCAGGCAAGGACCCGATGGGCATCGCCGGCGCTTACATACCGACCGAAACGCAGTTGATGCAGAGCCCGGGAGTTCTGCTGCCGGTGATCGATGAGCTCAATCTGACGACGGTCAAGGACTACACCGCGGGCTATCGCGGCAATGCCAACGGCAACGAAGCCAGCCTACGCGATTGGGTCAGGCAGAGACTGCAAAAGGATTTGGAAATTGATCAGGGCAGTCAAGGCAGCCTGCTGATCAACATCTCGGCGTCGGCCCGTGAACCCTTCCGCGCTGCGCAGATCGCCAACACGATCGCCGATGTGTACATGGCGCAACAAAAGCAGCGGCTCGAAGATCCGGCCGTACAGCGCGCCAAGCGCTACGCGGAGCAGCTGGCCGAGCTGAAGCAAAAAGTCAACGCCGCCCAAGACCAGGTGGCGGCGTTCCGGCAGCGCACCGGCGTGGTCGATCTATCGGCACAGAAAAGTGTTGAATCGGAAGTGCTGGGCAACATGGAGCACCGCTTGGACGATGCGCAAAACCTGCGCCGATCTGCGGAAGTCAAGGGAATGGGCAACCAGTCGGTGAGCAGCGGCGTCATGTCGTCGCCCATGATCAGCGGTCTGAAGGCCCAGTTGTCCGCCCAAGAGGTGAAGCTGGCGCAATTGACCTCCACGCTCGGTGCGCAGCACCCGAAGGTCCTCGAACTGCAGGCGAATATCGACGCGAACAAACGCGCGATCGCCGCCGAACTGCACACTTACTCGATCAGCGCGTCGGAGGACGCAGCCGCTGCCCGAGAACTCGAGCAGAAGCTGCAAACGGCGATCGAAGCGCAGCGCGCAAAGGTGCTGGCGATTCGAGCGAAGCAGGATGAGGGGAACAAGGCCGTGCTGGAGCTCGAGTCCGCGCAAGCCGTGTACAAACGCGCACTCGATGGCTACGACGAAATCATGTTCGCCTCCGCGGGAAAGTACAATTACGTCAATCTGGTGAGCCGGGCGGCGATACCGTTGCAGTCGACCAAACCGAACAAGCCGAAGCTGCTCCTCATGGCGATTATGTTAAGCCTGTTCGCCGGGGTAGCCGCGCCGGCCTGCTACGAGTTGTTCCTCAATCGTCGGATACGCTGCGACGAGGATCTGGAACGCTCGTTCGGCATACCAGTGCTGATCGAATTCGATGCTATTCGTTTATACGCGGGTCCCGCGTGAAATCACCTCCTTCCGGTCAAGAGGGGTCACCTATCGCCGACCAGGAAATGGGCGCGACCGATCCCGACATCCGTGCGCAAAGGGTGAGTCAATACCAGCTCAGCGCCGAGGCCGTCGAGAAGATCTACGATGTGATGGAGCGCACCGGGATGTCCTTCGCGGACGCCGCACTGCATTTGGGATTCATTCGCAAACAAGACCTCCCGGGCAAGGAACTGCCCGGCGACGTGCTATCCGGGCGCAGGGACATGCACCGGCCGCAAGCCGGATTGATCGAAATGGCGATCAACCGGATGTCGGCCGGGCGCGACGTGGTGCTGCGCCAGGGATCGGAGGTCACGCCGGGTCCGCAGCTGCTGGTTGCATTCGACAGAGCCAATCCCCGCTATGAAAAGATGCGCGCCTTGCGCACCGAATTGCTGCTGTTGAACGAGACGACCAACAGCGCCAATATCATGGCAATCGTGAGCCCGAGCCCCGGCGAGGGCCGATCGCAGCTCTGCGCCGAATTGGCCCTCTCCTTCGCGCAGCTCGGCCGGCGCACCCTGTTGGTCGACGCCGACATGCGGACACCCCATCAGCACGTCTTGTTCGGTTCGCGCAATGAGTTTGGTTTATCGCAGGCCATATCGCAGAACACGAAACCCTACCTGCACCAGGTCAGGGGGCCGGAACACATGTTCTTGCTGTCGGCGGGACTGATTCCGTCCAATCCGCTGGAATTGCTGTCCGACGGGCGCTGTGAAAAGCTCCTGTCCGACTGGCGGAACGCCTACGAATTCGTGATCATCGATACGCCGCCCGTTTCGCTGTATTCTGACGCCCTAGCGATGGCGACCATGGTTGGACGTGTGCTCATACTGAGTCGTGCCAAGCAGACTTCGTACAAGAACGCGCGCGAAATGATGCGCCGTTTGAAGACCACGCGCGCCCAGGTATTAGGCGGGGTCATCAATCACTTCTAGGTGGATGGCTTCGGGATACATTTGATCAATCGCAATAGTCAGGGACTCTTCGTACGCTTACTGGGCAGCGCCGTGATCGTTCAGGCGCTGTTGTCGGCGGGAAGCCTCGGGGTCGGGCTCATCCTGATTCGCAATACGACGAATGCCCAATACGGCAGCTACGTATTGGTGCTGAATGCATTGCTCTTGGTCACTGCTTTGCAGAACAATTTCATTCAGGTGCCGATGGTGCATCGAATGACTCGATTGGACGCTCTCGGGCGCGCGGACCTCATCGGCGGACTCATGCGCGAGCAGCGCCAATTGGTGCCCATCTTCGGTGCCGCGTCCGTGGCGGTTACCCTTGCATTGTGGCTCTGCGGCGCATTGAGCGTGCACACCACCGTGCTCGTGCTGGCAGCAGTCGCCGCGGCGCTTGCGACGCTGTACCGGGAGTTCTTCCGCATGGTGCTGCTCGCCTACCGCCGACCCCTCGAAGTGATGCAGGTCGATCTACTGTATGTGGTGATGCTGGTGTGCGGCGCCTTTCTGGCGACCCTGACACCTGCGCCGGCCGTCGTCACGGTCTTGATTCTCTGCGCGGCCGCGGCAACGGCCGGAATACTGCTCTCCAAGTCGCTCTGGCGCCATCAGCCGTGGAACATTCATGGCGCCCGCGGCATCTTGCTGCAAATGGTGCCGGTCGGCACCTGGACGCTGGCGGGAGCCGCGATACATTGGACGTTCAGTCAGGGATACAACTATCTCATCGTCGGCACTCTGGACGTGAACGCGGTCGCCGCGGCGGCCGCGACGCGCATCTTCATGATGCCCGTGAATATGTTGTCCACCGGAATCGGTTCGCTGATGTTGCCGACCGCAACGGGCTGGCTGCTGACGCACGGCGCGCGCACCGTGTTCAAGCGCCTATCGCTGCTGGCCGCAGCCCTGGCGGGATTCGCGGTGTGTTACCTCGGTGTCGTGTGGGTGTGCCGCGATTGGATTTTTACAAGCATGCTGCACAAGCAATTCGAGCAGCGCGACTTATTGCTCCAGCTCTGGTCGGTGATATTCGTGCTGATGATTTTCCGAGATCAATTGCTGTTCTTGCCATTGACGCGGACGCGCTACCGCCCGTTGACCGCACTCACTTTCTGCAGCGCCGTGCTGTCGCTGGCGGTAAGTTACGCGAGCATGGTTCGCATCGGGGTGGTGGGCGCGCTGGTGGGCGTCCTGGCGGGCGAGATCTTGAGCGTCGTCGGCCTCGTCGTTTTTGGATTCATCGAAATACACCGTGATGGCGCCGCGCCGAGCACGCAGCCAAGCTGACCATGCCGTCCGCCCCCTCGCCACCCGCCGCGGCCGCCTCCGACGACGGCAAGTTGATCGGCATCGAGCTGTTGCGCTTCGCCAGCGCGGTCGCGGTCCTGGTGTATCATTTCCAGCACTTTGCCTTTGTCGGCAGCACCCAGCCTCCCTTCATCGCGTCGGATCAGCCGTTCTACCCCGCTCTGCGGCTGTTCTACACGTATGGATTTTATGGCGTGCAAGTCTTCTGGTGCATCAGCGGCTTCATTTTCTTCTGGAAATACGGCCACATTGTTTCGCAGCGTCGGCTCGGAGGCTACAAGTTTTTCATACTGCGCTTCTCGCGGCTATATCCGCTGCATTTCGCCACCCTTTTGTTCGTCGCTGCGATGCAGGGGGTGTACTTCGCGAGAAATCAGGCCTACTTCGTCTATCCCACGAACGATACCGTGCATTTCATACTGCAGCTATTCATGGCGAGCAATTGGGCGCCGCAATCCCTTGAGTCGTTCAACGGTCCGATATGGAGTATTTCAATCGAAGTGCTGGTGTATTGCGTGTTTTTTCTCAGCCTTCGCTACATTTCAGGCTCTGCCGTGAGCGTGGGGACCATGGCCGCTCTATCGGCACTGATACTATTCTCGAAAATATCCGTGCATCCGGTATTCAGCTGCCTGATGTTTTTTTATCTGGGTTGCCTGACGGCAATCGCCTACTCCCGGGTAAAGGATGCGCCGCCCTACCGGGCGGCCGCCAGCGCTGCCGCGCTGGCGGCGATAGCGGCTGTGATCGGCCTGCAGTTCTTGTTTGCGGTCAAGCCCATCTACTTTCTGTTGATTCTCTCCCCGGCATTGATTTTTCTGTGTGTGAGACACATGCCCTCGACAAGGTTGACCTCCGGCGCGCTGGTGGTGGCCGGCAGCATGACCTACTCCAGCTATCTGCTGCATGTTCCTATTCAGCTCACCGCGGCCACGCTGGCCACGTACTTGAATTGGCGGATTCCCGTTTACAGCCCAGCGCTCTTTCTGAGCTTTCTCGCCGGAACGCTGCTGCTGTCGTTTTACTGCTTCAAGTACTTTGAGATGCCGGCGCAGACCTACTTGCGCCGCCGCTTCAAGTAGCCGATCCGAAGCTTCACGCTTGGGCTATCGCCGCTACCGGCGCTGCGTGAAACTCCGGCAACAGTGCCACCGCATCGTGCACGAGTTCTTGTATGTCGCAGGTTCCCTTGTGACGCTGCCAAACCTCCTCCGCGTGCCTGCGCCAGTCCTCGCGAGTACGGCTATGCAGGAATTGCTCAATGGTTTTCAGTAGGGAGTCCGGCGAGTAACTCAAGAAATCGACATCCGGCTGCAGCGCCGTGCCGCGAACGCCGAACGCCGTCGAGATCACCGGCAGCCTGGCGGCCAGATATTCGAACAATTTGACATTGGCGCCGGAGCCGCGCGCCACCGGATTGAGTCCGGCATCTCCGGCCGCAAAATACGACGCGACTTCGGGAACCCGGCCCGTGGCGATCAATGCACCGTCGCGAAACGGGGCCGGTATCATCGAACCCAGCAACAGAAAGTACACATGCTCTCGAGCCAGAAATTCCGCGTGGTCGCGGCTGAACGCGCGCAGCGTTTCGAGCGCCTCGAGATTCGGACCAAAGCCGCTGCCGGCAAATACCAGCAACGTATCCGAATCGCGAATACCGAGCGCGGCGCGGGTCCGTTCACGCGTGCCCGGTGGAACCACATAGGCAATCGGGTCCACGCCGCCGCGAATGAGCGGTACTTGCAGACGGCCGCTATCGTCGCGGGCGCGAAAGAAATCGCGGTCTTCCTCCGCGCAAGCAAATATATCGTGGTAACGCTGCGGCGCCGCGGTCTCCACACCGCGCATCCAAGCGGCAAAGCGCCGGTGCCGCGGCGAGCCTTGTTCCAAAAGTCGAAATTCCAGATTGTGGCTGATCATGAACCACGGCTTACCGGCCCACGGTCCGGGCACCGGCGGGCACCAGGGCATGTCGGCGAGAATGACATCGGCTGCGGCCAACGCGGCTTTCAAGCGCCGCGGCACGATGCCGCGTCTCATCAATGTGTGCTGCCAGGCGCGCGGGAAACCAAGGCGCCGAGCGCAGGCTTGCAGCACCCCGTAACCCAGCCCGAGATTGGATTCCTCGGACAGATTCGTCTCGAGGGCATCGATCCGGAAACCCCGGCCGAAGACGCTGCCGATTGAATAGTCATCTTGCCGGCCCGCCAGACTGTAGATCAGCACCCGGTATCCCATGCGTGCCAGCGCCCGAGCAATGCTCGCGGTACGAATGTGCCCCCCGGTACTCGTCGGAAAGATTCGAAAACCACTCAACAGGACTATATTCATCAAGGGTGCCTCGAGGGTCGCCGGTCTCGCATTCTAGCCGGACACAGAATTCGGTATGTCGGTATGATCAGCGCCATGCCCGACTCTCCGGCACCCGGCCACTCCGCCAAGGCCGCCCGCTCGCTACGCATTTGGCAGCCTGATAAAGCCGGTACGGCGTTTGCCGCCTTCCTTCTTTGGCTTTGCATCATCATCATGATCGTGCCCCAGGGCCTGGACTATAACGGCGACAACGGCATGCCGACCTCGAGCGATGCCCTGAACCGATTTACCTGGTTATTTCTCCTCGGCGCCGGCATTTTTGGCTTGGCAATGCGCCTCAAGCGCACCATGGTTCTCGCGCGTTGGCTGAATCCATTTCTTCTCGGATTCATGGCGCTTGCCGTGGTCAGCATAGTCTGGTCAATCGATCCTGGCATCACCATCCGCCGGGTGCTGCGTGCGAGCACCATCGTGATGATCTGCGTGGGCTTCGCCCTTGTCGGCTGGCACGCAAAGCGATTTCAACATGTGCTGCGGCCGATCATGACCACCGTGTTGCTGTCATCCATCATTTTTGTGTTGCTCGACCCGGCCGATGCCATCCACCACAATGAGCAAGCGGAGCTGAAGGACGCCTGGCACGGCGTCACCATGGGCAAGAACATTCTCGGCTCCTTCGCAAGCATCAGTGTCGTGCTGTGGCTACACGCGTGGCTGTCGAAGGAAGCCAAAGCATTGGCTGCACTTGCCGGCATCACGATTGGGGTATTCACGTTGATCATGACGCGCAGCGCCACGTCGGTCATGTGCACCCTATTCGCCGTGATGTTCATGTTGATACTGCTGCGCTCGCCGGGCTCACTGAGGCGTTACATGCCCTACCTGGTCGGGCTCTTCGCGACATTGACGCTTATTTACGCGCTTGCGGTGCTGCGGCTGGTTCCGGGCATGGAAATTTTCCTCAAGCCGATCGTCACTCTGACCGGCAAGGACTTGACCTTTACGGGCCGCACCGCCATCTGGGACATACTCAACGAACATATCCGTCTTCGGCCTTTTCTGGGCAGCGGTTACGGCGCCTACTGGGCCGGCGCGACTCCCACGTCGCCCTCGTTCGAGATGCTGACTCGATTGTATTTCTATCCCACCGAAGGCCACAACGGTTATCTCGACGTGATCAACGATCTTGGATGGGTCGGCGCTGTGTGCCTGCTGGGATACTTCGTGAATTATGTGCGGCAATCACTGACGATGATGCGATTCGATCGGTACCAGGGCGGGCTGTATCTGACGCTGTTGTTTCGCGGCTTCATGGCCGATATGTCCGAATCCCACTGGTTCTCGGCCTTGAGCGTGGACTTTATCATCATGACCCTGGCAACCGCTGCGCTGGCACGCGGCCTGCTGCAAAATCATTTGAATCGGATTGCCGGCAGTACGCCCAGGGTGCCTGCCGCACCGCCGGCAACGGCACCGCGGCGCGCGGACGGTCGATCGCGGCGGCGCTCGGCCATATAGACGCAAACCCTAGCGCGCCGGCGCGTCGCTCGCCTCGCCCGCCTCGCCCGCCTCGCGCTCTCCCGCAGCGCGCGCGCGAGAGAGATTGCGCGGGTGGCGCAGCAGATACAAATGGCTGATCAACATTGGCAACGGATCGCTCCAGGCGCCCAGCATCGAAATCGTGGCGCGCGGCAGCGAGGACTTTCGGCGTTCTTTGCGCAAGCCCGCATCGTTGCGCGCCCGGCGTCCCGCAAAGTGTTTCATGAAATGTATCAGCCCGTCACGCGCGGCGAGCGCCACGCGCGGCGTTTGCCTGAGCCAGGGCTGTGTTTCTCCCACAGTCGAACGGAACCACAGCCAAGGCAGATCCGCGCCGCGTGCGATATCGAGTGCAATGAAACCGAAGGCTCGCGGGTTCAGATCAATTGCATACAATCGATCGCGGTCAGTCACCAACTCGAGTTCGAAAATTCCACATGACAGCAGCCGATCGACCACTTGCAGACCGGCTTCGAGAATGCGCTCATCGTCGCACGCAATTTGCACCGTGCTGACGCCGACATCGGGCGGCCACTGCTCTCGCTTATAGGAAACGCTGGCGGCCAGCACACCGCTGTCCGCATCTTTGACGCCACTGACGCTGTAGACCCGCCGGCGCGCCGAGGGCACATACTGCTGAATGAGGGGCCAACACAATTCGGGATAGATCGCAGCCAACCCCTCTTGCCCCGGATGCACGTTGTACGGATGGTAGTATCGTCTGAGCTCGGCGGCGTTTCTAACCAGCCGTCCTCGCTCGGCGGATCCCACCACCAAATGCGATTTTGGCTTCAGAATGACCGGGTATCCCCACTCGGAGCCCGTCGCGAGCGCGCCGTCCAAGTCGTCGGGGGCCGCCGTCGCCAGCGGGGGCTGACCGGCGATGGAACACAGACCCGCGAAGCGTGTCTTGATCAGGCATGACTCGATTTCCGCGAGCGGAGCGATGGTGCGTTTGACCTCCGGCGAAAATTCGTCGCGCAGCCTCGATGTATAGTATGCGATCAAGTCGGTGGTTGGCGCGATGCGCGTAATGTCGCCGCTGCGAATCTTTTCGCTCAGCCACGGTAGAAAACGGCCGAAATCCTCGACCGGCGGACATGAATAATGGCGGGTGCAGTAGCGCGACCAGCGTCCCGCGCCGCTTCCATAGAAATGCAGCGGCACACCGCGCCGGCCCAATGATCGCGCGAATGCCAGTGTGGTTGCCCAGTAGTTATCAAACACCGCAACCGACGGCGTGAAACCGCTCGTCACGTGTGCGCGCTGGACAATGTCTCGATCCGCTGTCGTTCGAGGGGTGCTTGTCCGTCATCCAGGGTCAATGCAACCTCGACGGGCACAGGCAGTCCCAGATCCGCGTAAGGGCTTGCCCTAGGCGTAAACGCCATCCGTCGAATTCACAATGTTTTCGCCTTTCGGTAAAATTTACAATGTTCTCAGGTTCGAGCGCCTTGGACAAGAGCGCTGCCAAAGGAGTACGCGAATTGCGACGCACGTCTCAGACGCCTAATCGCCCTCGCGATCGGTCCGTACCCATTCCCTGGACTTGTTGGGATTTAGCATCAGCAGGACTTTCCAAACCAGAAATCCGGGCGCTCTTGCCAGGTCAAGCAACCCCTGCGCACCGACTCCGCTCAGTTGCCAGCCCCGCAATACGTACAGCACCAGACAGATCGCGAAGGCGGCGCCGAGCTTCAACCATCCATGAAAGGCGGGCTGCCAGATCGACATCACGCCGGCCGCCGCGATCAGCGCGACAACATTGAGCGCAACATAGGACAAGGGTAGCACCAACAGATCCAGCGCCAGATCGAAACAGATGGCGCTGCGCTGCCTGAGGGTGGCGGCGAGCAACGGCAGTGTTTTCTCACGAATCAACTGGAAGCGGCCCCCCTCCCAACGCTGGCGCTGTTGGCGGGCCACCTGCTCTCCGGAGGCCATGTCGGCATCCGAGTGCGCTTCATCCGCGTAGGCAACCCGATATCCGGCAATTCCGATGTCGATGCCGTACTCCAAATCCTCGGTCAGCGAGAAGGCTGCATAGGGCACTGTCTTCAGTAGATCGTGCGTTACGCACCAGCCATTGCCGCGAATCCCGCAGGATACCTTGACACGCTCGCGAGCGCGGGACCGTACGATATGAAACGACGCCTTGGCGATCGTGATCAGGCGCGTGCGCCATGAGGCCATGGGATTGAGAACGCCGTAGTGGGCCTGTACTGCGTGCGCACCCATCTCGATACGTGCAGCAAAGGCCTCCAGGAGATTCACCGACACCTCCGCGTCGGCATCGACCACGACGACCGCGTTCGCCCACCCTTCGCCGAGACTTGCCCCAAAGGCGTATTGCAGCGCATAGCCCTTGCCGCGCAAGCTAGTGTCGTGCCGCTCCCACACATGCGCGCCGGCGGTGCGCGCCAGAGATGCAGTCGAATCACTGCAGTTGTCGGCCACGACCCACACGCGGAATCGATCGTCCGGCCACTCGATCTTTTTGAGGCTGGCCACCGTGCGCTCGATGACCGCGGCTTCGTTGTGCGCGGGCACGATCACGTCGAATTGCAGCCGGCGCGAGGAGCGCGCCGGTACCCGCAATGCTGCCGACAACAGCGTCGAAATGAACAAGTACAGGCATGCCAACCCCGCGGGCATAGCCAAACACAGTAAAATAAGGTGTCCGAGGAATATCATGCGTTTAGTATGTTACAGCCGCTGACCGAGCGAGAGTGGGGATCGGTAAAAGCCGCCTAAGGCATTTACCGGCGGATTACGGCAGCGCCTGCGCCGGCACGGCGTATGGGTACACGCCCGGTTTTTGGCGCCCGATCCTGTGGGTGATCAGGTCAATCCTTGAGTTTGTATCTCGCCGGTTGTCACTTGAGGACTCGGCGCGCCGGTCCACGCCGGCCTGAGAACGATTTGCGTGCGCCTCAGAAGGCTGAATACGCGCGGGCCCCGCACGAAATAGCGCTTCGCCAGGCGACGCGGATCGCGCGCCAGGCGAAACAGCCACTCGGCGCCGGTGCGCTGGATCCACACCGGCGCACGCTTTTCGACTCCGGTGAGAAAATTAATCGACGCGCCGATGCACAGCGCCAAGCCTCGCGCCTTGCCGCGTGCCTTCAATTGTTGCGCGAGCATTTCCTGCTGCGGAGCTCCCACCGCCAGGAAACAGAAGCGGAACGGGGTCTGCGACTCGATGAACGTGAGACACTCTTCTACTGCGACCGGATCACGGATGAATCCCATGGGCGGATTGAAATGACGCAACCCCTTGAGCCCATAGCGATCGGCCAGCGATTGCGCTTGGCACGCTTCGCCGCCGATCAACAAGATCGGATCCTCTGCTCGAATCACCTTGGTAAACAAATGCGCCGTCAAATCACTGCCCGTGCAGACCTTGGAATGCACTCGCTTGGTGAGGGATAACAGGTGCGACAAGAATCGGCTATCGAGCAGAATGTAGGCCGCATCGCCATACAGCGCGCGAAACGCCGGATCGTCGTGGAAGCGAATCAAATGGTCCACGTTGGGCGTGACGACAAAGCCGTATTTATCGTGACCAAAATCGGCGGCCAATCGGGCGAATTCGTCGAGGCAGTAACCATCGATTCTGAAAGGCAATGGCATAATGGTTGATCGCTTGTTTAGTCTTTTTCAGCCCAGCTTCGAGCTCAACGCGAATAGTAATTCGACGGATACCGGCCGGCCATGATGCACATCGCAAATGAACTACCTGAGGACTCCCTGCTGACGGCCGATATTTGTATCGTCGGGGCCGGCGCGGCCGGTATTGTAATAGCATTGCAGCTCGTTGACTCGGGCCTTGACGTAATTTTACTGGAATCGGGCAACTTGAAGCCGGAGCCCCAGACCCAGGCGCTGTATGCCGGCGACGTGGTTGACGAGCGCCTCCACAGTCCGCCGGATCGCTACCGCCAGCGTCGTTTTGGCGGCACAACGACGATTTGGGGTGGCCGGTGCATGCCTTTCGATGCCATCGACTTCGAGCCGCGACATTATGTCCCGGACAGCGGTTGGCCTTTTTCACTCCAGGAATTGCTGCCGTTTTATCCGCGGGCGAACCAACTGTGTGAAGCCGGGCCATTCGCCTACACGGTAGAGAGTGCATTCGATCACCCCCTGCGCCCAATGATCGCAGATTTTGACAGCCGCAATTTCACAACAAATACCCTGGAACGGTTCAGTTGTCCGACCGATTTCGGGGCGCGTTATGGTCACAAGCTGCTATCCGCCGGCAATGTACGGGTTCTACTGGACGCCAATGTGACGGCACTGCAGCTTGACGAATCAGGTGAACGAGTCGGGGCCGCGGCCGTGCGATCCCTCGCCGGCCGTCGCGCCAGGGTGCAAGCCCGCCAATTCATTCTTGCAACCGGCGGACTCGAAGTTGCACGACTGCTGCTCGCGAGCTCGGACGTACATCGCAACGGACTCGGCAATTCGCACGATGTCGTGGGCCGATACTACATGTGTCATATCGCGGGCACGATTGGGGCAATCAAAATCAAGCGCGCGCTACATGCGGTCTGGCACGGCTACGATATCTCCGATGAGGGAGTCTATTGTCGGCGGCGCATGGCGCTGCGGCCGGAGATCCAGCGGAACCTAGGGATCGGCAACTTTGTCGCCCGCCTGCATCACCCGAGAATCACGGATCCCGCCCACCGCAATGCGGTGCTCTCGCTGCTGTTTCTCTCAAAGCCGCTGATCCCTTACGAATATGCGAAACGTCTGCATGGCGATGAGCGCTCCAGCCTACGCGCCTGGTTGAGACACGTTGGCAATGTAGTGACGGACCCGTTTGATGCCGCGGCTTTCGCATGGCACATGCTCAAGGACCGCCGCCTCGCAGAGCGCAAGTTCCCCTCGATCATCATCAAGTCCAAGGCCAATCTTTACAGCATTGACTATCACGCGGAGCAGCAGCCGAATCGCGCCAGCCGGGTGAGCTTGACCCAGGACCGCGACCCCTTGGGAGTACCCCGCATCAAGATCGATTGGCGTTATACCGGCGGTGATGTCGATACGGTGACTCGTGCGTTGGCGCTGCTCGCGGGTGATTTCAAACACGGCGGCGTCGGTACTCTCGACTACGATCCGACAACCGTCGAGTTCGAAATGACGCGCTATGGCGCGTACGGCGGACATCACATGGGCACCGCTCGAATGGGTACGGACCCTCGCACCAGCGTCACCGACGCCGATTGCTGCGTACACGGGGTTGGCAACCTGTACATCGCGGGTGCCGCCACCTTCCCCACCTCGAGCCAGGCCAATCCGACCTTGACCATCGTCGCCCTGGCGCTGCGGCTGGCGGCCCGGCTGAAGCAGGTAGCGCTGCGCGACGGCGCCGGACATCCTGTTTTGCAGGCGTCGTGAGCACGTTTCGCGTCTTGGTGCTCGGCGCCAACCACTTCGTCGGACGGCGCCTGAGCGCCGCTATCCGCGTCACGGATTGGGCATCCTGCTTCGGCGACGACCTTAAGTTCGACGAGCGCAACCCCGCATCCTTGGGCCAAGCGCTCACGGCCTGCGACGCAGTCGTCAATGCCGCCCACGGTAGCCCGGCAGCGATTGGCACCGCCGCGAAGACTTTGTACGATCTCGCTTCGCGTCTCGCGGCGCCGCCGCGCATCATTCACTTGAGTTCGATGACCGTGTATGGGTCAGCCGTCGGGGACGTCGAGGAGAACGCCGAACTGCGCGCCGATCTCGGGCGTTATGCCGCGGCTCAGCTTGCGGCGGAACGGCGCGCCGCAGCGTACCCGAATTGCGTCGTGCTTCGCCCGGGATGTGAATACGGACCCTCATGTCCTGATTGGAGCGGGCGAATTGCGCGGCTGCTGATGGCGCGGCGCCTCGGTGACCTCGGCGCGGCCGGCGACGGATATTGCAATTTGATTTATTTGGACGACTTGACCGGCGCGATCCTGACGGCACTGCGTCTGCCGGGAATTCAGGGACAGGCGTTCAATTTAGCCATGCCGCAACCGCCGACCTGGAATGAATATTTCACCCTGTTTGCGAAAGCGCTCGGGGCGGTGCCGCTGCGGCGCATAGGACGCCGCCGGCTGCAATTGGAAACCAAAGTGCTGGCCCCGCCGCTGCGAGTCGCTGAAATTCTCGTGCGCCGCTTACGCTTGCCGGCCCGCACACCCGCCGTTCTCTCACCCTCGCTCAGACGCACCTGCGAGCAGGAAATCCGCTTGGATTCGAGCAAAGCACAAAATCTGCTGGGCCTGCGCTGCGTAAGCCTTGCGCAGGGTCTGGAATTCACCGCGCAATCGCTGGCCGGGGGCGGTTCGTACTAGCCTCGCAGAACACGCCGACAGCTGTTTACCGATACTCACCGCGCAACTCTATGCCGACGACGGTTCCGTCGTAGCTAAAATTTTCCGTGTTCGAATGTCGCTTCTCGTATTTGCCGTAGGTGCGCAGCGACAGCCAGCGCAGCATTTGGTAGCCGACTGACAGGTTCACGGCGCTGTATTGATCCGAGCGGCCGCCATCGCGGGCAGCGCCGCCGGCTTGCTGTCCATAGGCAGAGTGAGTAAGTGACGCATTTGCCGCGACGGTGACGAGGGCGGTGGCCGCCCACGTGGCTCCCAGGCTCGCGCTGGTATCGGTCTCGGTACCGCCGCCCACCACGTAAATGTTAATGGCGCGCCGTAGCTCCGCCTTGATCGACGTCTTGGCGGTCACCTGACGCGAGTAGTCGATCGATCCGGTAAGACCGCTGGTGGTGGCATCGGTGCTGTCGTCCGTGCGTTTGGAATAGCCGATCGAACCGTTCAGCTGGGATATCGACCCCTTTGCTCCATAACCGAAGACGAGGTCGATGTTGTCTTGCTTGTATTTCGACGGGCTGACGCTGTCGTTGAACTCGCCGTTCAGCTGACTGATTTCAAGGCCGTACGACAAGTTCCTCACGCCGGTGTAGCGCAATGCGAGACGCTCGGTATTCTCCTTGATCTCCGCATTCGTAAAGCCTTGCAGCGGCGTCTTCGAATCGTGAAAAAGGACACCGGCCTCGAGGCGATAATCGCTCGCCACCTTGTAATTGATATTCGCCCTCTCATCCTGATTGGTGTCGACTTCCAATGCCGTTGATTCACGATTCATGAACAAGGCCATGAGGTGATCGCGGTGCACCTCGACGTTGCCGTCGAAGAGCTGACCGCGCACCCACAGGAAATTCACATCACCCAGGTATTCACTGTGGTTCAAATCCGTGTAATGGCTGTACCGGATCTCCCGCCCCTCGATTAGCGCAGTGAGTTTCTGCAGACCCCAAGCGCCGTTCACGGCAACACCCGCCTGATACGTGCCGATCGTGTCGGCGCGCGTCAAATCGCCTTGTGCGACGAGCAGCGGATCTCCCGCCGGCACGGCAAAGATATTCGAATTGTGCTCATAGTCGATCGATGCCTGCGGCACCGCCTTGATCTCGGCGTTCGCCACACCAAGCCCAATGAATGAAACGGCGGCAGCTGCGCAGCATGAGTACCCGGCGAGACGCAAGAAATCGGTCACGGTGGAACCAACATCCTCTGCCAGCGCTCTTTTGCGGGTCCCCATGATGCCGCCCGGCGCTCGCCGCCTAAGTATAACGCACTTCATAAGATACGTATTTCAGGTACCACGGGATCAGGGGGAATTATGTCGGATGGGCGCAGAAACTGACATTAAAACGCCGTATCGGACTGACGAACTGGTTCTTTGCGGTGGCAGTGCTTGCAATTTTCATGGGCACAGATCAGCGGCATAAAGCCAGCATTTTCGGCATCGCGCTGTGCTCAACTTCACAGTTATTTACGGCAAATTGTCTCGCTAAACAGACACTTGTCCGCCCGCTCCGACTGAGTTCTAGTGCCGCTCGAAATAGGTTGCAGGGTTCTTCGAATGCACAAGATCGTTAGACATTTGCGGCAAGGGATCTTCGCGATCACCGTCAGCGCCGCCGTCGTCTCCTGCGGTGCGGGCCAGCAGCTCGTTACGACCAGCACGGCCACGAGTACTCCGAGTGCGGGCATCGTGGCGCTATCGGCCGCATCGTACTCCGCGAACCAAAGCGCCGGCAGCGTGCAAGTGAACATCAGCCGCAGCGCAGGGTCCGCCGGTGCCGTCAGCATCGGTTATGCCACGTCGGATGGAACTGCAATCGCAGGCAGCAACTACGTTGCCGTCAACGGCACCCTGAACTGGGCGGACGGCGAAACCGCGGCCAAGAACATTTTGATCCCGATCAGCACAGCCAGCGCGTGGAGTGGTACCAAGAGCTTCAATGTCACTCTTGCGAATCCTTCGGGGGGTGCCACGATCGGCACTCCGGCAGCAGGCACCGTCGATGTCATGGGAAGCGGTGCTCCCGTCGTTACGCCCGGCACCCTCAAATTGTCCGCCTCGACCTACACGGTCGCGCAGAATGCGGGCATGTTGGTGGTCACGGTTGGTCGAATCAGCGGCTCGAGCGGCGCTGTCGGCGTAACGTACTCAACTGCTGATGGAACGGCTGCCGCAGGGACCGACTACACCGCCACGACCGGCACACTGGCATGGGCGGCTAATGATACCGCTGCGAAAACATTTTCCGTGCCGATCAGCCAGGCGACCGCATTCTCCGGCAGCAAGTCGTTCATGATTGCCCTATCCACGCCGACCGGAGGCGCGTCGTTCGGCACGCCGAGCAGCGCGACCGCCACCATCAATGGCACCGCCGTGCCCGCTAGTGCGGGCACGATCGCGCTGTCCGGATCGATTTATGCCGTGACTCAGAGCGCGGGATCGCTCGTCGCAACCGTCAACCGAAGCGGCGGGACGAGCGGCGCGGTCAGTGTCCACTATGCGACCTCCGACGGAACAGCCGTTGCCGGCACGAACTACACCTCGACACAGGGCACTTTGAGCTGGGCCGCGGGGGTATCGAGCGCCAAGACCTTCGCTGTGCCGATTAGCGCCTCTCCCGTACTCACCGCCAGCAAGACCTTTACCATCACACTGACAGCGCCCGGCGGCGGCGCCACCTTGGGCACTTCGAGCGCGACGGCTACGATCAACGGCGCGGCGACATCCTCCACTACTTCCGTACGCGTGCAGGGCAATCACTTGATCGATGCCAGCGGCAACAAACTGCAATTGCGTGGCGTCGATGTCAGCGGTTTGGAATTCGCCCCCATCGACGGTTCGCCGGGTCCCGATGGCTGGGGCGGCCAAAAGCCGAACCTTTCCGCCGTTGCGGCCTGGAAGGTCAATGCGTTGCGCGTTCCGCTGAACGAAGCGAGTTATCTGGGCTACATGACTTACAACACCGATGGCAGCACCCATAACCCCGATCCCATGGGCGACTACAAGCAAGTCGTCAAACAGGTCGTCGCCGATGCGACCGCGCTCGGAATGTACGTGATTTTGGATCTGCACAAGAACGCACCCAAGGGAACGATCAACGGTGCCTTGATGCAGATTGCACCGCAATCCTCAACGCAAAACCAAATGGCGGACGCCGACAACTCGCTGGCGTTTTGGACTGCGGTCGCCGGCGACTTCAAGAATTATCCGAACGTCATTTTCGACCTGTTCAATGAGCCGTACTTCGACAACGTGGTCGCCCCGACGGGGGTATCGGGATCCAATGTGGCCTGGACCATTCTGCGCGATGGCGGCACGAACACTCTGTTTTATGGCGATAACACGACCTTCCAGCAACATTGGACCTCGGCCGGTATGCAGGCGATGCTGAACGCCGTGCGCGCGACAGGTGCGACCAACGTCGTCATGACCGCCGGCGTCTCGTGGGCGCAGGACACGAGCCAATGGGTGCAGTTCGCGCCCGTGGATCCACTGCAGCAATTGGCGTGCTCCTGGCACGCGTACCCAGGCAGTAACCCCGCTGGCCCGGGCTTCCCACAGAATTGGGTCTGGGCTGCGGCAATTCTCAATGCAGGCTATCCCATCATCATCGGCGAGACCGGCGATAGCAGTTCCGGCGGCGCGACTGCACCGTTCATGGCGGTGTTGCTACCCTGGGCCGATCTAAACGATGTCTCGGTCCTGTCTTGGAGTTGGAATGCGTGGGGCGCGTCGTCTGACGATCTGATCAAGGATGCCAACGGCACACCCACGGACGGTCAAGGGGCGGCATTCAAAGCCTGGACGGTAAATCATCCCTGATTCGCGACTGACCCACCCCTCGACGCCGAGACTGCTACCATTGGCGCTGGCAGTGTTTTGCGGGGATGGCCATGACAGACTCGAACGACGCGGTATCTAAGAGGATCTTGCGCTTGGCTGCGGCATTGGCGCTGGCGCAGACGGCGCCGATGTGGCTCAGCGGTTCGTCAGCCGGCTACGCCGCGGACGTGCCTGCGCCGTCGGTGCGCGTTCAGGGCAATCACTTGATCGACTCCAGCGGCAATGTCCTGCAATTGCGCGGAGTCAACGTCAGCGGATTGGAGTTCGCGCCCATCAATGGCCAGCCGCAGCCGGACGGCTGGGGCGGTCAGAAACCCAATCTTTCGGCCATTGCCGCCTGGAAGGCCAATGCGCTGCGCGTTCCGCTGAATGAGGCAAGCTATCTGGGCTACGTTTGCTACGACCCGCCGTCCGGGTCCGTGCATAAACCTGACCCGGCCGGCGATTACAAAAAGCAAGTCAAGGAGCTGGTGACGGATGCCACCGCTCGCGGGTGGTATGTCATCTTGGATCTGCACAAGAATGCGCCCAATGGCACCGTCAACGGCAAGACGGTACCGATCGCACCACAATCGTCGGCGCAGAACGAGATGGCGGATGCCGATCACTCCTTGGCCTTTTGGACCGCGGTTGCGACGGATTTCAAGGGCTACCCAAACGTCATTTTCGATTTGTTCAACGAACCGCACTTGGATAATTTCAATCCACCGTCTCGGGCGTCGGGGAGCAACGCGGCCTGGACCATTCTGCGCGACGGCGGAACTGGCAAGGTGTTTTATGGCGCCAACACCACCTTCACTCAAAGTTGGACCTCGGCCGGCATGCAGGCGATGGTCAACGCGGTGCGTGCCACCGGGGCCACGAATGTGCTGATGTCGGCCGGCGTCAGTTGGGCGCAGGACAATAGCCAGTGGGTGCAATTCGCGCCGAGTGATCCGTTGAAGCAATTGGCTCTCTCCTGGCACGCGTACCCCAAGTTCGGCGCCAAGTTTGGAACACCCGAATACACTTTCCCGGGATTTGACCAGGGCTTTACTTGGGCGCAGGCGGTTGCCGACGCCGGCTATCCCATCATCATCGGCGAGACAGGGGATCAAAGCTCGAACGGCACCACTTCGGCGCCGTTCTTGACCGGACTGCTCGCCTGGGCCGACCAACGCCATGTGTCGGTGATCGGCTGGAGTTGGAATGCCTGGGGATCGGCGAGTCACGACCTGATCAAGGACGCCGGGGGCACACCCACGGACGGACAAGGGGCAGCGTTCAAGGCCTGGCTGGTGAATCACAAATAACGCTCGGATCTCGTACCTCAGACTTCTCGAGGTCGTACCTCAGACTTCTCGAGGACGATTATTTCTATTGCGCCAACGTCGCCGACAACTTCGTTACCGCCAACAGCGCTGAATCCATGGTCCGCGTTTCGGAATCGCACCACCCGCTGACGCGATCATCCGCAATAGCAAGCACGAAGCGGGGCAACTGTCTAGGAATCGGTGCCTAGAATTTCAACTAAAAATGTCCAAGTGATTCGCAGAATTACGCGTTGAATTTTTAGTCGATTATGCGCAAGCGATCCGAGTGCATTTTTTTCAACTCGGACATAATTTTTTCAACTCGGAGATTGAGGATAGCGGCGTTGTTAGTCGCGAATCCACGCGCACCCAGCGCTCCATTCACACGACGCAGCGTCGCTTTTCCGAGACAATTGCAATAAATAATCGACAAGATAAGGTGGCCATCAAATCTAGTCTGGCCACGATAAAAAGTTCTCGAGGAATACCCAATGATGTCGAGAGAGCAAAGGTTGCCGCTAGCTATTCTCGCAGCGGCCTCATTGGTGATCGGTTGCAGCGGAGCGTCGACTGAGGTCTCGTCGAATTCGAAACCCAGTTCATCGACGCCAACGCCAACGCCGATACCGACTCCGACTCCGACTCCGACACCGACGCCAACGCCAACGCCAACGCCAACGCCGACACCGACTCCAACGCCGACTCCAACGCCGAC
>Ga0137412_10000188_pt1 | contig 39153 bp, 31 predicted proteins | sample CZODoug2_1_16fun_FD_122160 | JGI IMG/M metagenome (GOLD analysis project Ga0137412, IMG submission 122160) | Vadose zone soil fungal communities from Angelo Coast Range Reserve, California, USA - CZODoug2_1_16fungal (Hybrid Assembly) | ecosystem: Environmental > Terrestrial > Soil > Vadose zone...
ATGGGCAAAGAAATCGAAGTCGCCATCCTATTTGCCGATGTCGTCGGCAGTACCAAGCTCTACGAGCTGCTGGGAGACCTGCGCGCGCGCGACATGGTCGGCATTTGCATCGACGTCATGCGCGCGGCGACCGACCAGAATCACGGTACGGTCATCAAAACGATGGGCGATGAGGTGATGGCGACCTTTCCCACCGCTGACGATGCCCTGAATGCGGCCGCACAGATGCAGAGACAAATCACCTCGCATCCTCAGCTCAAGGTCGATGAGCAGACCGTTGCCATCCGCATCGGCTGCAACTTCGGTCCGGTGGTATTGGAGAACCGGGATATATTTGGATCCGCCGTTCATACCGCGAATCGCATGACCAGTCAGGCGAAGGCCGGACAGATCATGACCACGGCGACCATGGTTGAGCGCTTGTCGCCCGACTGGCGCACCTCGGTGCGCCAGATCGACATTGCAACGCTCAAAGGGCGCAGCAGCGAGGTGGCGCTATTCGAAGTGTTGTGGCAGACCGAGGATGTCACCAGCATGGTGCCGGAAATCGCCATTACATCGCGGGAGCGCGAGAAGGCGAGCAAATCGCAACGCCTGCGCCTGCGGTATCAAGGGCAGGAAGTCCTCGTGAACGAGACTCGCGCCAACATCACCATCGGCCGCGCCGAAGAAAACGACCTGGTGGTGAAAGGCAATCTCATTTCGCGCCTGCACGCCCGCGTGGAAATCAACCGCAATAAGTTCATGCTGATCGATCAGAGCACCAACGGCACGTTCGTTTTGGGTAAGGACGGCGAGGAAGCCTTTGTACGGCGCGATTCCATGCAGATTCGCGGCGAAGGGTTGATCGGGCTGGGCAAGGCTCCCGACAGCAACTCGTCTCAGGTGATCCGCTACACCTGCGAGGAATGAACCCGCTGCACCGCGTTCTTCAGCTCGGCTTGGAGTGCTTGCGGTACGCGGTCGGCGAATTCGGCCAGGTATTTGCCGATTCCGGCAAATTCTTCCCGCCAAAGCTGCGGATTGACCGCCAATAGTTCCTCGAGCGCGGCCGGGCTGATCTGCAATCCCTGTAAATCCAAATCCGTCGGATTGGGCAGATGCCCGATCGCGGTGTCGCGCGCCGCGGCTTTGCCCTTGCAGCGATCGATGATCCAACGCAACACGCGCAAATTTTCGCCGTAGCCCGGCCACAAATACTTGCCGGCGTTGTCCTGGCGGAACCAGTTGACGTGAAAGATCTGCGGCGGCGTTTTGAGCTTGGCACCGACGTTGATCCAATGCGACCAATAGTCGCCGAAGTTGTAGCCCGCAAAGGGCTTCATGGCCATCGGATCCCGCCGCACCACGCCGATCGCGTCCGTGGCGGCAGCCGTGGTCTCCGAGGCCACGCCGGCGCCGACGAGAACGCCGTGCAGCCAATTTCGCGCTTGGTACACGAGGGGTGCAAGCGCGCGGCGGCGTCCGCCGAACACGATTGCCGAAATCGGCACGCCGCCGGGCGCATCCGCAAGCTTCGAATAGCTCGCGTTTTGCTTGGCAGACACGGTGAAACGAGAATTGGGTTGTGCCGCAGGAGCATTGCCCGAGTCGTAAGGCCGTCCCTGCCAATCGGTCACGGGCTTGCCTTCAGTCAAACCTTCCCACCAGGGTTGGTTGTCGGCAGTCAAACCGACATTCGTAAAAATCGTGTCCTTATGAATCATCTCGTACGCATTGCGATTGGTCTTGGCGTTGGTCCCCGGCACCACGCCGAAATATCCGGATTCGGGATTGATGGCGTACAGACGACCGTCCTTGCCGGGGTGCAGCCACGCGATGTCATCGCCCACGGTCCAGACCTTCCAGCCCTTATAGCTTGCCGGCGGAATCAGCATCGCCAAATTGGTTTTGCCGCAGGCAGAAGGAAAGGCGCACGCCAGGTAATGAATCTCACCCTGGGGATTTTCGATGCCGACGATCAGCATGTGCTCCGCCAACCAGCCCTCGGTGCGCGCCTGCCAACTGGCAATGCGCAACGCATGACACTTCTTGCCGAGCAGCGCGTTGCCGCCGTAGCCGGAGCCGAAGCTCTTGATGGACAGCTCTTCGGGGAAATGCATGATGAAGCGGCGTTCGGGATTCAAATCGCCGGTGGAATGCAGACCCCGGACGAAGGTGCCGTCGCGCGTGATGCGCTCCAGCGCTGCGTGCCCCATGCGCGTCATGAGTTGCATGTTGAGCACGACATACGCGCTATCGGTGATTTCAACGCCGCAGCGTGAGAAGGGCGAGTCGATGGGGCCCATGCAATAGGGCACCACGTAGAGGGTGCGTCCCTGCATGCAGCCTGCGAACAAGGCGTCCATTTGCGCATGCGCTTGTTTCGGGGCTATCCAATGATTATTGGGGCCTGCGTCGTCTTTATTCTTCGTGCAAACAAAAGTCAGGTGCTCCACGCGCGCGACATCCGAAGGATGCGAGCGCGACAGCACACAACCGGGAAAGCTTTGTGGGTTGAGCGGCAGCAACTGCTTGTCCGCCACCAACTCACGTTTGAGCGCCGCGAATTCAGCATCGCTGCCATCGCACCAATAGATCTTCTGCGGTTGCGTGAGCTTGGCGACTTCCTCGACCCACGCCGCGACCTCGCGATTCATGGAGGCAAGTGTCACGTGCTGCGGGGCTGTGGCCATGGCGGTCCCTTAGTAGAGAGCTTTATAGACCGATAAGGATGACAGATGGGTCTGGGCTCGCCAACTCCCTTTCATATGTGAGAATCCACCGACAATTATGTTTGCAGGCACCGCTCGAAGAATCTCTCCCTGATAGCAGAATCGAAATTCGAAATTATTCATAAGTACATGATTATAAATGTCTTACAATCAACTGACCGCGATGAGGCGCAGCAACGATATGTACAGATGCAGTTTCCGCGCAGCGCTTGGGTTGCTGATCGCCATCCTTGTGGTCACGGCTGCCCAGCCCCAAGCAGATTCAGGATCGATCGCCATCAAGGCGATCGCCGAGGTCGAATTGCAGACCGTTGAGCGTGGGCGGGAGATATCGAAATTGGTGCCCGCGGACCGGGTGGTGTCGGGCGACTGGGTCATTTACACCCTCGAGGTGCGCAACACCGCTTCGGCCACTATTCCCGCACCGACGGTGACCTACCCGGTTCCGGAGCATATGTCATACGTGGCCGAATCGGCGGTGGGGCCCGCAACCGAAGTCAGCTACTCGGTGGACGGGGGCAGCCACTTTGATGTGGCGGAGAATTTGAAGATTCAGGACGCGGATGGACAGCTGCGTCCCGCGGGCGCCGCCGACTACACCCACATCCGTTGGCAATTGAAGAATCGCCTGAAGGCCAATTCCGTGGCGTTTGTGCGTTTTCGCGCCCGCGTGAAATAGTCCGCACCGATTCGTCGTAGGCTATTCCTTCCAAGCAAGCTATGCCGTGTAAGCAATGATCCGATGAACAGCGACTATAAAGAAATATTCAGCACGGCCGGCCCGCTGGCGCGCGCACTGCAGAACTACGCCTATCGGCCTGAGCAGGCCGTGATGGCCAAAGCGGTGGGCGCGGCGCTTGCGCGGCTGGAACCCCTGATTGTCGAAGCGGGCACGGGCACCGGCAAGACCTTTGCGTACCTGATACCCGCGCTGCTGTCCGGACGCAGCGTCATCATTTCGACCGGCACGCGGACGCTCCAAGATCAACTGTTCCGCCGCGACGTGCCGATGTTGGCGAAGGCCTTGGGGTTGCCGGTGAAGATTGCGCTGCTCAAGGGCCGCACCAATTATCTTTGCCGGCATCGTCTGGAACTCGCAACCCAACAGGGCTCATTGCTGGCCCCGGAGCGCAATGTCGCCGGCATGCTTGCACGGGTGTCGCGCTGGGCGGCAACGACGAAGAGCGGCGATCTGGCCGAGCTCACCGACCTGCCGGAGCAGTCCCCGGTGTGGCCCAGCATCACCTCGACTCGCGAGAATTGTCTGGGCCAGGAGTGCGCTCAATTTTCGCGCTGCCATGTATTCGACGCCCGCCGCAACGCGCAGGCCGCCGACATTGTCGTGGTGAACCATCACTTATTGCTGGCGGATTTGGCGCTGAAGGACGAAGGATTCGGCGATCTCTTGCCCGGCGCCGAAGCGGTCATCTTGGATGAAGCGCATCAAGTGCCGGATATCGCAGCGCAGTTCTTCGGCCAGGTCTGGTCGGTGCGCCAGGTGCAGGTCTTGATGCGGGACATCACCGCCGAGCTGGCGGCTGCAGCGATTCGCGCGCCGGCCATTGTCGAAGCGGTGCTGGCGGTGGATGGGCACCTGGACGGATTGAGATTTGCTCTGCAACGCCCCGCCGGCCGCTATGAATGGTCGGACCTTCCGGACTCTTTTTTGGATGCGCTGCCGGAAATCGAAAATGTTTTGAGCGATTTGGCGGTGCAACTCGAGAACCTGGGCGGCGGTGCCGGCACCGCGAACTGCTCGCGCCGCGCCGCGAAGGTGGCCAATGCCCTGGCGGAGTTGCGCGAACTGTCGGACGATTCCGGATTGCGCTGGGTCGAGGCCGCGGCGAACGGCATGACGCTGCAGTTCACGCCATTCGAAATTGCCGAGCGTCTGCGCGAGTACGTCGAGTCGCGGCCTTGCGCCTGGGTATTCACCTCGGCGACCTTGGCGATCGGTGAAGATTTCTCGCACTTTGCCGCCCGGATTGGCCTCGGCGAAGCGCGCACGCTGCGCATCGACAGTCCCTTCGATTACCCCAGCCAAGCTCGGTTGTTTCTGCCGCCGCGCATGCCGGAGCCGCAGGATCCGGCATTCGCCGACAGATTTATCGAAGCCTGCGCGCCGCTGCTCGAGGCGAGCGGCGGTCGGGCGTTCCTGCTTTACACCAGCTATCGCGGATTGGCCGAGGGTGTTCGCGCGCTGAAGACGCGTTTTCCCAATCCGCCCTTCCCGGTTCTGGTACAGGGCGAGGCGCCGCGCGAAGCATTGTTGAATCGATTTCGAGAGCTCGGCAACGCCGTGCTGCTGGCGACGGGAAGTTTTTGGGAAGGCGTGGACGTCAAGGGTGATGCGCTCTCCATCGTTGCGATCGATAAGTTGCCTTTCGCTGCGCCGGATGATCCGCTGCTCAAGGCCCGTCTGGAAGGCATTCGCCGGCGCGGCGGCAATCCTTTCTTCGAATATCAATTGCCGCAGGCGGTGCTGGCGTTGAAGCAAGGGGTCGGACGACTGATTCGCGATTTCGACGATTTTGGCGTGATCGTCATTGGCGATCCGCGCATCAGGACAAAAGCCTATGGGCGCGTGTTCTTGGAGTCGATGCCGCCGAGTCCGATCCTCACCGAGAGCGCGGTGGCCGCCCAATTCTTGAGCGATCGATTGGCGCGCCAGGCAACGATGCCTGCCAACGCGGAAGCATTGAGATAATGCGCGTTCTGGCGCTGGATGCGGCAACCGAGGCGTGCTCGGTTGCGCTGTTGTCGGACGGCGATGTGATCGTGCGCATCGTCGACTCGGGCAAAAGCAGCGCGCAGCAAATCTTGAGCCTGGCCGAAGAGGTGATGGCTGAGGGACAGGTATCGCTGTCCATGCTCGACGGTATTGCCGCGAGCATAGGACCGGGCGCGTTTACGGGTGTCAGGATCAGCGTGGCGGTTGCGCAAGGACTGGCCTTCGGCGCAGGTCTCAACGTTGCGCCGGTCACGACGCTCGAGGCGTTGGCCCTGCAAGTTTTGCGCGCCGCACCCGGTCCGGCCCTTGCCTGCCTGGATGCGCGCATGGGCGAGGTGTATTGGGGCTGCTTCACGGCGGATGCCGCGCGAGGGGTGATCGAGAGCGGCGCGCTCAAGGTTGGGCCGCCCGCCGCTGTGGCCTTGCACCTTAGGGGTCCTCATATCGGCATCGGGCGCGGTTTTTCAGCTTATCCCGAGCTTGCCAAGATTCCGGGCGTCGAGATCAATTCGCGGGACAGCCTGGCGTTGCCGAATGCCCGCGAATTCGCGCAGCTAGGCGCCCTGCGGCTCGCGCGCGGCGGCGGACTCGACCCCGCCGATCTCAAGCCGCTCTATTTGAGGGACAAAGTGGCACTGACCGAAGCGGAACGCGCCGCGCAGCCGCTGCAGGCTGCCCCAAGACAGGTCCCATAGTCATGGAACTGTCACAATCGAAGTCTGTAATACTCGGCTTTGGAATCAAGGGACTATAGCAATGTCAGCCAGGCGCATCCTTGTGGTCGAAGACGAAAAGGCCATTCGCGACATGATTGCTTTCGGATTGCGGCGCGCGGGCTATGAAGTTCGTGAGGCTGAGGACTGCCGGGAGGCCCGCGCTCGCATTGTGGACGTTCGGCCCGATCTCATGCTGGTCGACTGGATGTTGCCCGATATGAGCGGCCTGGAGCTGACCCGATCGCTGAAGCGCGCCAAGGACACCGAGGAAATTCCGGTGATCATGCTCACCGCCAGGGCGGAGGAGCAGGACAAGGTCAATGGTCTCGAGGGCGGCGCGGACGACTATATTACGAAGCCTTTTTCGCCGCGCGAATTGCTGGCGCGGATCCAAGCCGTGTTGCGGCGGGCGGCCCCCGCAGGCGCAGACGACATCGTGGAAGTTGAGGGCCTGAAGCTCGATGACTCGAGCCATCGGGTCAGCGCCGGTGAGCGGGAAATCGCCCTGGGGCCCACCGAATACCGCCTGCTGCATTTCTTCATGACCCACCCGGAACGGGTATTTACGCGCGGTCAGTTGCTCGACCGCGTCTGGGGGGGTAATACTTACGTCGAGGAGCGTACCGTGGATGTGCACATTCGCAGACTGCGTAAGGCGCTCGAGCCGTTCTCATTGGAAAAATTGGTGCAAACAGTGCGTGGCGCGGGTTACAGATTCTCGACGCGAGACGCCTAAGCGAGCAGGCTCTAAAGCCCATGGCAGCGATGTGGACCTTCGCGCTCGCGCGCCTCGCGGGCATTTTGCTGTTGGGCCTATGTGTGGGTCTGCTGATCGGGCCCATTTGGGTGTGGATCTTGGGGTCAGCCTGGCTGTACTTGGGCTGGCAGTTGCTGAATCTCTATCGGGTGGACCGCTGGCTGCGCCTGCGTTCGCAGATCGACCCCCCCAACATCGGCGGAATTTGGGGCGACATCATCGCCCAGGTCATCCGCCTGCATCGCCGCAAGCAGTATCACAAGCAGCGTCTGGTACAGCTCTACCGGGAATTGCGCCGTTCCACCGCCGCGCTGCCCGACGGAGTCATCATTTTAAGTCCCCAGCGCGAGATCGTCTGGTTCAATCGCCAGGCCGCGCGATTGTTAGGCTTGAGGCGGCCGGTGGACGTGGGCTTGCGAATCGACAACCTGATTCGCGCCCCCGAGTTTGCGCACTACCTGCACAGCGATGATTTCTCGATGCCGCTGGTCATCCGCCCGCCGGTGCAGATCGACATGTTTTTGGCCTTGCAAATGGTCCCGTACGGCGGCGGCCAATCTCTATTGCTGGTACGGGACGTGACGCGGCAGATGCGTCTTGAAGCCATGCGAAAAGACTTTGTCGCCAACGCATCGCACGAGCTGCGTACGCCCCTGACGGTGATTTCCGGATACTTGGACACCTTGGCCGATGATCCGTCGGTCGATGCAGCCTGGGACGGCCCGATCAAGGACATGCGGGCCCAGGCGCAGCGCATGAACGCCATCATTGCCGACCTGCTGGAGTTGTCGCGCTTGGAGTCCGCGGACGGCGAGGCGGCGCGCGAGCCCATCGACGTGCCGCACATGCTGGAACGGCTGCATCGCGATGCGCTGATCAGTGCAGATCGGCCGCGGCAAGTGTTGTTGGATCTGGAGTCCAGCGACGGCCTGTACGGATCGGCGCACGAAATTGAATCCGCGTTCACGAATCTGCTGGTGAATGCGCTGAAATACACCATGCCGGAAGGCGCGGTGCGGATGCGTTGGTGGACCGACGATCAGGGGGCCTATTTCTCCGTGATCGACAGCGGCATCGGCATCCCCGCGGAGCACATTCCCCGCCTGACCGAGCGCTTCTATAGAGTCGATGCGGGGCGTTCGCGCGGGCAGGGCGGCTCCGGGTTGGGATTGGCCATTGTCAAGCATGCGCTGCAGCGCCACGGTGGCTGGCTGGACGTGCAGAGCACGGAGGGCAAGGGCAGTACCTTTACCTGTCACTTCCCCCAGCAGCGAGTCTGGAAACTGGAGCTGCGCAACGCCGCAAGCGCATGAAAGTCACAAATATTACGTACACGGTTGACGTGGCCTACAATCGGATGTAAACGAACGCCAGTATTTTGTCCGCACGCACTTTGGTTGCAGCAAGGTTGAATCTATGGAAACCGCCGATCTTACCCATCATATTTCCCGCCGCTTCAATGAAGACTTGGAGAAGGTGCGCAATCAGGTGCTGCAGATGGGCGGGTTCGTCGAACAGCAGCTGCACAAGGCGATCACCGCCCTGGTCGAAGGCGACAGCCGCTTGGGCGAATCGGTCGCGACCGATGACTACAAAGTCAACGGCATGGAACTATCGATCGACGAGGAGTGCAGCCGAATCCTGGCGATTCGAGCGCCGGCGGCCGGCGATCTGCGCGTCATCGTCGCCATCATCAAAACCATCACCGACCTCGAGCGTATCGGCGATGAAGGCGAAAAGATCGGCTATATCGCATCCCGTCTGGCCACGATGGAGCGGCCGGCGGACAAGTACCGCGAGGTCAAACACTTAGGAAGGCAGGTGGCGCAGATGGTGCACGATGCGCTGGATGCATTCGCCCGCATGGATTCACAGGCCGCGCTCAAGACCGCCCAAGAGGACAAAATGGTGGATGAGGAGTACGAGTCGATCCAGCGTCAGTGCATCACCTTCATGATGGAAGACCCGCGCACCATCCGGCGCGCGCTCGAAATCATGTGGATCGTGCGTGCGTTGGAGCGCATCGGCGATCATGCAAAAAACATCTGCGAATATGTCATCTACATGGTGCATGGCAAGGACATTCGCCATTCCTCGCTCGAGGACGTGGCGAAGCAGATCGACGCGGCGCACGCCCTCATGCGCCGCTGATGACAGCGCGACGCGGGAACCTTCTTGGATTTTTGGCCTGCGCGTGTTTGCTGGCGTACGCCTATTACGCGCAGTACGTCATGCATTTGGAGCCCTGTCCGCTGTGCATGTTCCAGAGATACGGCGTAATCGTGCTGTGCCTGGTCTTCCTGATCGCCGCGCTTCACGACCCCGCCGCCTTCGGCAGGCGGCTGTATGCGCTGCTCTTGGCGCTGGCCGCGCTGGCCACGATCGGCATCGCGTTGCGCCATCTCTATATTCAGAGTTTACCGCCCGGCAGCGTGCCGGCGTGCGGCGCATCCTTGGACTTCATGCTCAAGGTTTTTTCCTTGAGCGAGGTGTTGGTCAAGGTCCTGACCGGATCCGGTGAGTGCGCCCGGGTGACCTGGGAGTTCCTGGGGTTGGCGATGCCGGCGTGGGTGTTGATCAGCGCCGTGCTCCTGGGCGGATTCGGATTGTGGGTCAATCTGCGGCATCAGCGCCCCGTCCTGCGCTTCTGATGTCGAGCACCCTGCAATTGACTCAGGCGTTGATTGCGCGCCAGTCAGTCAGCCCCATCGACGGCGGATGTCAGACGCTGATGATCGAGCGGCTCGCGGCGGTAGGTTTCGCGGTCGAAACCCTGCGCTTCGGAGCGGTCGATAATTTCTGGGCCAAGCGCGGCAGCGGCGGTCCGGTGTTTTGCTTTGCCGGCCATACCGACGTCGTGCCCTCGGGGCCCCTGGATGAATGGCGCACCGATCCATTTCAGCCCGTGATCAAAGACGGACTCTTGTATGGGCGCGGCGCGGCAGACATGAAAAGCGGCCTTGCGGCGATGTTGACGGCCAGCGAAGAATTCATCGGCCAGTACCCGAAACACCGCGGCACCATCGCCTTCTTGATCACCAGCGATGAGGAAGGCCCCTCGGTCGACGGCACCCGCCGCGTCGTTGAGGTGCTGCGCGAACGCCAGGAGAGCATCGATTGGTGCCTGGTGGGCGAGCCCTCGAGCGAGAGTACGCTGGGCGATACCATCAAGATCGGGCGCCGCGGCAGCTTGAGCGGTCGACTGACGGTGCACGGTATCCAGGGGCATATCGCCTATCCGCAGCTCGCGGATAACCCGGTGCACGCTCTGGCGCCCGCGCTGGCGGAGCTCACGGCCCGTGTCTGGGATCACGGCAATGAGCATTTTCAACCCACCACGTTTCAGGTATCGAATATTTCCGCGGGAACCGGCGCGCCGAATGTCATCCCCGGCGAACTGCGGGCACGTTTCAATCTGCGCTTCTCGACCGAGCAAACGATCGACGGCCTGAAGCACATCGTCGAAGAAATCTTAAAGAGGCACAAGGTCAAGTACACGTTGGAATGGTTCATCTCGGGACAGCCGTTTCTCACCGTTCCGGGGATCTTGTCGCAGGCCGCGACCCGCGCCGTGCAAGAGCAATTACAGATCAGCCCCAAGTTGACCACCGGCGGGGGCACATCGGACGGGCGGTTCATCGCGCCCATGGGCGCTCAGGTCATTGAACTCGGCGTCATCAACGAATCCATCCACAAGGTGAACGAATGCGTGCGGGTGGAGGACATCGATCGTCTGCACTCTATTTATCGGCGCACACTGGAACTCTTGCTCGCCTGATGGGGTCTCACTAGACTCGATCATCATGCACAAGCCCAACCGACTTTACGCACTGACTCTCGTGTGGCTCTTGGCAGCCGGCCTTCAAGGCTGTGCGTCCTTCGGCAAGTGCGATCCCGAGAGTTGCACCGGCGATAAGAAAATTACTGCCGACGTGTACGCGATGATCAAGGAGCATCGGGAGTTCGGAGCGCCGGGGACCATACGTGTGCAAACCATCAACGGCGTGGTGTACTTGAATGGTCTGGTCGAGACGGATTTTGAGCGCCGCAGCGCCGAGTCGCTGGTCATGCAGGTCGCGAACGTCAAGGACGTGGTAAATTCGCTGGACGTCCGCAACAGCGCCCGATGAGCAATAGCACCCGATGAGCAATAGCACACGATAAGGCTCGCGCTTCTAAAGCGGCTCCGGCGCAATGCGCAATATCAATCGCAGCAGGGTGCCCTGGTTGGGTGCGCTCCTGATCTCGAATACGGCACCGATGAGCTGCGCCTGCTCGCGAAGGCCGACCAGTCCAAAATGGCCCGGCCGGGAAGCCTCCGGTTCGAAGCCCACTCCATCATCTTCCACCCGCAGCTCGAGTTGCGCGGCATCGACCGTGCGCAGGGCAACGCGGACGCGCGACGCTGCCGCGTGACGCTCGATATTGCGCAGGGCTTCCTCGGTCATGCGAAAAATGACTTCCGCGCGCTCATCGCCGAAACGAGCCGCTTCCGGGTCCACATCGAATTCAACATCAAGACCGGTGCGGTCATTGAAGCGTTCCACGGCTTTTGACAGCGCGGGCCCGAGGCCGGTGTCGCGCACCGAGTTGACGCGCATTTGGGCAATGGCCGAGCGCGCTTCGTTCATCCCGGCCTGAGCCACTTGCTCCGCGCGAGCCAGTTCATCCGGCAGGGAATCAGGATCATGAGCCTGCAGTCTGCGCAGTAGACGCACTTCGCTCAGCATGGCCATCATCGAATGGGCCAGGGTGTCATGCAAGTCGCGGGCGATCTGCAACCGTTCGCGCACAACGGCGGCATAGCGGGATTCTTCGGCGAGGCGTTCCACCTCTCGCGTCCTGACCGCGACACGACGTTCCAGTTCGCCACTGAGCTTCAACAGCTCGCTGCGCTCCTGATGCAGGTCATCCAATATCTTGGCGAAGACCGCGGCGAGTTGTGCGACCTCGTCGTGGCCGCTCGGCACTTCAATGCGCGCGATTTCACCGCGGCCCACCGCGGCCGCCGAACGCGTCAAGCTCTTCAGCCGGTTGGTGAGATGGCGCGCGCCCAGAGCGCCGAGCACGGCGGTCGCCAGCCCGAGGCCGGTGGAAATCCATACGATGCGAACGGCCAGTGCATTGGCGCGCTGATAGACGATCTCCTTCGGTTCGCTGAGCTGCACCTGCCATGCGTCGCGGAGCCCGTCGCCCTCGATGCTGACCGGCGCCCGGGCGACCAGGACCGTTTGGCCGGCCGGCAGCCGTTCAAAGCGCGGCGCGCCCGTTCGGTCCAGCGGCGGTTCGATGGGCGGCGCCTCATCGACCAGCAGGCCATTCCATGCAGCGTTGCGCAAGGGCTCCGGGCCGACCACAACCACGCCGGCCCGATTCAAGACCAGCATTTGTGCGGACCCGTGCGTGTCCAAGGTGTTGCTCAGGCGTTGTACGTCGGTCGATGCCCAATGCCAGGTCAAGCGCGCCGCAATCACGCCGGTGATGTGACCCGACTCATCTCTCACGGGCGCCGCCAGGTCGCCGAGCAGGGGCACCGCGCTTGGGCTTGTGGATTTCCCGATGACGCCAATCCAAGGTCTCTGCAGCCCTTCGGAAAACCACGGCGCGGTAGAAACATTATCGCCGGAGTTCAGGTGGCCGATGGCGTTCTCGCCCGCGGCGCTCGCCATCAACACGCCAGCAGCGTCTGCCACCGCGATCCATGCCAAATCGGGGTAAGCGCCGCGCAGGCGCTTGAAAACCTCGAGCGGCGGCAGGCCGCCCAAAGCACGGATCGCCTCGAGCCGCATGCTGACCGCTTGGCCCAAATCCGATCCCAGTTGATCGGTTTCAAGCACGAGCCTGCGCACGTGCTGTTGCACGACGATTTCCCGCGCGACCCCGCCCGCCCAAATGGATGCCGCAATCGCGAAGCTGGCCGCGAGCGCCACCATGAGCCAGATGATGCCGGCGACCAAGCTGTGCCGCGGATTGAAACCCGGAGTCATCATTAGGCGCTCTGGACGAATGTCCCTTCCAAATCATGCCTGCTGAGCCGCATGATTACCAATAGTCCGAAAATGGATAAATCCGTGATTCGCATTCTCATAGCGGAAGACCACGCGCTCGTCAGGCGCGGCACGGCTGTGCTGCTCGCCACCGAGCCGGACATGGAAGTCGTGGGTCAGGCATGCGACGGCATCGAGGCGGTAGCGATGGCCGAACAGCTGCGTCCCGACGTCGTGCTCATGGACCTGCACATGCCGCGGCAGAGCGGCGTCGCGGCAACGCGTGAAATCACGCGCACGCTGGCGGGCACTCAAGTACTGGTGTTGACCACCTTGGACGATGACGAAACGGTCTTCGAAGCGGTGCGCGCGGGAGCTCACGGTTATCTGCTGAAGGACGTCACCGAACAAGAACTGCTCGAAACCATTCGCGCCTTACGACGCGGCGAGTCCCGCCTAACACCGCAGATCGCGCGCAAGGTGATGGATCAGTTTCGCCTGCTGAGCGGTACGGCCAAGGTTGCGTCCGGCGAGAAATCCGCAGAAAAACCCCAGGCGAATATCGAAGCACTGACTGGCAAGGAGGAAAAAATACTCCAGCTCATCACCGATGGCATGAGCAACCGGCAAATCGCAGCCGCGATGTTTCTGGCCGAAGGCACGGTGAAGAATTATGTCAGCCGCATCATGGAGAAATTGCACGCCAACACGCGCACCGCCCTGGCGGTGATGTCCGCGAAGAGGCGGATTTGACGGCGGTCGGGCGGCGGAACAGAATCGTAGTTGCGTTCTGTTGCGAAAATGTCACAAAGAGAAGTTGATGTTTGTCACGTATGTGATATATGTAGCCCCAAGTCCGAGTGCCAGTACAATTACGGACTAAAGCAAACGTCACATTGATGTAACAATACGTCGATTAAATCCAACAATCGAAAACCGCGGGAGTTAACGCAATGCATAAGTTTAATCTGCGCAAGTCAATTCTGGCCGCGATCGGGGCCAGCGTCGCGCTGGGTGCCGCGCCGATTGTCCTGGCCGACAACGCTTCGGATATCCAGGCGCTCAAAGATCAAGTACGGGCGATGCAGAAAAAGATCGATCAGCTGAGCGGACCGCAAACCACGGTCGCTAGCCCCAGCGCGGCTGCGGCTCCGGCTCCTGCTCCTGCGAAGAAGAGTGACTCGTCCGCGTTGACCTTTGCCGGCGTTACGCTGTACGGCACCGTTGACGTAGGCATTGCGTACATGACTCACGGCGCCCCCTTGAGCCAGACGTGGGCTCCCGGATTGCCATATTTCATCCAGAACTTCAGCAACCATTCCATCCTCTCGGCGGGCCCCAATGGCTTGAGTCAATCGAAGGTCGGGCTTTCGGGCGTCGAGCCGCTTTGGGGTGATTGGACCGGCGTGTTCCGCTTGGAAACCGGCTTCAACCCGACTTCAGGCAGACTGACGGACGGTCCGGGCTCATTGGTTGCCGACAACGGAAGATCGGCGGCCACCAAGATTTCTGCCGGCGATTCCAGCCGAGCGGGTCAACCGTTCCAGGGCGCTGCCTACGCCGGCGTCAGTTCCAAGACATTCGGCACGCTGACCTTTGGCCGCCAGAACACGCTGATGTCCGAAGCTCTGTCCAAGTACGATCCGCAGCTTCAATCCAACGCGTTCTCGCCGATCGCACTGCAGGGAACCGCCGGCGGCTTTGGCGATACGCAGAATAGAATTTTCGACTCCAGCGCAAAGTATGTGCTCAACCTGGGGCCGGCCCATATCGGGTTCATCCATCAGTTCGGCAGTGACGGGTACGTGCCTGAAAACTCCAACGAAGTATCGGTTGGCGCGGACATCGCCGGCCTGTCGGTTGATGCCATTTATGGCTTGGTACATGGTGCGGTCGCCGCGGCCTCGCTGACCGCAGCGCAGGTGCCGACGGTACCGACCGGCTCTCTGGCAGCCACGATTTCGGACAACACCGGCTACGCGGCCCTCGCCAGCTACAACATGAAGGAAATCTTCCCGATCAAGTTCTATGCCGGATGGGAGCGCATCAAGTTCAACAATCCCGCGCATGCCGTTCCTGCCGGGTCTCAAGACATCGGCGGCTATATCTTGAGCATCACCAATAACACGGCCTTCAATATCCAAAAGATATTGCAGATCTCCTGGGCCGGTGCTCGCTATACGCCGATCCCGCAATTGGATCTGTCGGCCGCGTACTATCAGTACAACCAGAAGAGCTTCAATGCCAATGGCTGCCACAACCTCAGCGCTTCGTCCTGTGCCGGCGAATTGCACGATGCTTCCTTGGTGGCCGATTATCATTGGACCAAGCGTTTCGACACCTACGCGGGCGTCAACTACTCGCTCATCCAAAACGGCCTCGCGAACGGCTATCTGTTCACCTCCGATTGGACGCCGATGGTCGGCGTGCGGTTTAACTTCTAAGATCCCTGGAAATCCAAGACCACCCTATGCGGTTCACGGCTTTTGGCCGTGAACCGCGTTCCGTCAGCGATCGTTCATCCGGATGACCGGCGACGCCGGTCGGCGCCTTGGCGGCTTGCGCGCTTGGCGCGCGATGGATCGAAAGTGACGCGCGGCGCGCGCCTGCACGTCCTCATCGAAAGCTCGGTAGCTGCTAATCAGATCTCGGCCAAATTGAGTGAGCTGTGCGCCTCCGCCTCCATGTCCCCCTTTGCTCGTCAGGGCAACTTTCTCCAAAAATGCCGTGTTGGCGCTATCGAGCAGTTGCCAGGCGCGGCGGTAGCTCATCTTGAGATCCCGGGCCGCTTGCGACAGCGAGCCGCTCGAGGCGATGCGCTCGAGCAGCGCGATCTTGCCGGGGCCGATCGCCTCGTCCCGGTTGAAGTCGATACGAAACCGCACGGTTGGCGTTGGCATAAGAACCTCCACGCGAGATCTTAGCCTATTCTCGACATGCGCCCACCGACACGGGTAGGATCACCCTTCAGGGAAGCCGGGGGGGATCTCGCCATGAATAACACAGATAAGAAACGCGGTGGATGGAGCTGGTGGTACCTGCTCTTCGTCGTCCAATTCGCAGTCGCTCTTTGGCCGCCCTTATACAATAGAGCCGAGCCTTACCTATTCGGAATTCCGTTCTTCTATTGGTTCCAACTGCTGTGGGTGATCATCAGCGCCGTATTCACGGCAATCGTCTATTTTGCCGTCGAAGAATAAATAAAAAGCAGACACAGGGGAACACTCGTGAAGGAAGTGAACTGGATTGCGCTGACTATTTTCGTATTGCTGTTTGGATTCATCACCTGGCTGGGATTCGCAGCGGCTCGCTGGCGCAAAGGCGACCTCGACCTGCTGCATGAGTGGGGCTTGGGCGGCAGGCGCTTCGGCACGGTCATTACCTGGTTCCTGGTCGGCGGCGATGTCTATACGGCATACACGTTCATTGCCGTTCCCGCCCTGGCCTTTGGCGCCGGCGCGGTCGCATTCTTTGCCGTGCCTTACACCATCATCATTTATCCGTTGATGTTCCTGATCTTTCGCCGCTTATGGAATGTCTGCCATAAGCATGGCTACATCACGGCAGGTGATTTCGTCAAAGGTCGTTTCGGCAATCGTTGGCTGGCGCTGGCGGTCTGCGTGACCGGCATAGTCGCGACCATGCCCTACATCGCCTTGCAGCTGGTCGGCTTACAGGTGGTCATCGGTGCAATGGGCATATCCGGCACCGGATTGATGGCCGACATGCCCTTGTTCATTGCCTTCGTGATTCTGGCGGCCTTCACCTATTCCAGCGGCCTGCGCGCACCGGCCTCGATCGCCATCGTCAAGGACATTCTGATTTACGTGACCGCGATTGCCGCAGTCATTGTGATTCCATACGAACTCGGCGGATTCGGAAAAATATTCGCAGCCGTGCCCGCGCAAAAGCTGCTGCTGGCGGTTCCAGGTCCGAATACGACCGGCGCATACAGCGCCTATGCCACCTTGGCTTTAGGATCGGCCTTCGCGCTGTTCCTGTATCCGCATTCTCTGACGGGTATCTTGAGCGCGAGCAGCGGCAAGGTCATCCGCCGCAATGCAGCCATGCTGCCCGGCTACACCTTCATGCTCGGTCTGCTCGCGCTGTTCGGCTTCTTCGTCATTGCCAGCGGTGTAGACAAGCTTCCCGAATACGCGGCCGGCTTCAAGCAGTTCGGCAATAACTTTGCAGTCCCCGCGCTGCTGCTGCACAGTTTCCCGGCGTGGTTCACGGGCGTCGCGTTCGCCGCCATCGGCATCGGCGCGCTGGTGCCGGCGGCCATCATGTCGATTGCCGCGGCCAATTTGTACACCCGCAATATTCATCGCGAATTCATCAACAAAAACCCCACTGCCAAGCAGGAATCGCACGTCGCGAAGCTGACTTCGCTCATCGTCAAGCTCGGCGCGCTGGTGTTCATTTTATTCGTACCCACCAAATACGCGATTCAATTGCAATTGCTCGGCGGCATCTGGATCATTCAAACGCTGCCGCCGGTGATGATAGGTGCCTACACGCGCTGGTTCAATTCCTGGGCAATGCTGGTGGGCTGGGCGGTCGGCACGTTCGCGGGAACTTGGATGGCCTTTTCGGTGCAACTCGCCAACACCTTTCCGCTGCACGTGGGCGACCACACCTTCCCGGGGTACAGCGCGGTGTACAGCGTGATCCTCAATCTCGTGATCGCAATTGTGCTGACGCCCATTTTCAATGCCATGGCCGCGAATAAGGCCCCTGTCGATCAGACCGTGGCGGCCGATTACCAGACCTGAAGCGGAAAGACTATCCACTCGCCAAATTCCTAGCGCCCACGCTCCCGGCCTTGCTTACTGGCGTGAGCGCCAATGTCGGTGAGCCAGGCGAATTTTAAATTCGCGCACACGACAGATGAGATGTCCCCCGGTGGTTCGAATGTTTTGACATCGGCGCCCTTACCGTTATATACGGTTGGCTATAAAGGGTACTTCATATGACCAATGAAACACAGCGGCGAAGCAGCAACTTGCGCACCGTAGCACTATTGGCAGGCACGGGAATCGGAGTCTTGCAAGTTAACGGAGTCTATGCGGCGGAGTCGGAGTCGGCCGCCGATGTGCCTGCCAATCGCGATGCACTGGAGCAGGTGACTGTGTTCGGCCAGAAGGACGCCTACAAGCTCGACTCGTCGGGCCTCTCGAAGCTGGCGGTGCCGCTCATCGATGTAGCACAGTCGATCAACACGATTTCCGCGCAGGAGATGCAGGACCGCGCGGTCATGGATCTTAACCAAGCTTTGAAGACCGTGCCGGGCATCACCATCGGTGCCGGCGAATTCCGGTCCATCGGCACTTCACCCACGATCCGCGGCTTCGCCGCACGCACCGACATGTTCATGGACGGCATCCGGGACTACGGCGACTACTACCGCGATCCATTCAACGTCGAGGCCATCGAAGTACTCGAAGGTCCTGCGGGGGTCGTGTTCGGTCGCGGTTCGACAGGGGGCGTGATCGAACAGGACAGCAAACTGCCGAAGCTGCAACCGCTCATCGCAGGAACCCTCACCGGCGGAACCGACAGCACCCGGCGCGCAACCATCGATATCAACGAGCCGCTGACAGGCCTGGGTGAAGGTGCGGCATTCCGCATCAACGCCATGGGGCACAAGGCGATGGTCACCGATCGCAACGTTGTCGAAGATTCCCGCTACGGCTTTGCACCCAGCTTTTCGCTGGGACTCGGGACGCCGACCCGCCTGACGCTCGCCTACTTTCGTCAATACAACGACGACATTCCGGACTACGGTTTACCCTACCTAGGCACGCAGCCGGCGCAGGTTCCGCGCGACAACTATTACGGCTTTCGCGATGACTACATGCACACGCTCACCGATGTTGTGACTTTCAAGGTAGAGCACGACTTCTCGGATGCCGTCACGATCCAGAATCAAGCCCGCTACGCCCGCTATTCACGCGATTTCCGCTTCTCCGAGCCCTTGATCGCCGCCACGGTTCCCGCGACCACGCCGCTCAACGCCGTGACCGTCACCCGCAACGACAACACGGGCCGAAGCGTCGATTCAATGCTGTGGGACCAGCTCAACATGACCATTCGCTGGACGATTGGCGGTATTGACAATATTTCGGTGCTTGGCATCGAGGGCGGTCACGAAAGAGCCGTGCCGGAGTTCGACAACAGCAGCGGCGTCCCCACCTCGCCTTTGCTCAACCCGAACGAAAACTTGGATTTCTCGGCAACCAGCACGTTCCCTCGCTACAAAACGCACCTGACCGCCAACAGCGTTGCGCCGTATGTCATCGACACGGTGAAATTCAGTCAGGCGTGGGAGGCGACGGTCGGGCTCAGGTACGATCATTTCGCCGTCGACTACAACGATGCCAGCTTTTCGAGCACCGTGCACGGTCTCATCGTCAAGGCCGACCATATCGAGCATACCGACAATATGGGCAGCTACCGTGCGGCGCTGACCTACAAACCGGCCACCAATGGCTCCATCTACCTGGCCTTCGGAACCTCTTTCAACCCTTCCGCGGAAGACCTGTCGTTGATCAGCAGCTCGCGCTCCTTCTCGCTGAACAACGCCAACCTCGATCCTGAGAAGAACCGGACCTACGAGCTCGGCACGAAATGGTCGGTGATCGATGGCCATCTCGATTTAAGCGCGGCGATATTCCGCTTGCAGAAGGACAACGCCCGAGTGCCGGACCCTACCAACGTCCTGCTGAACATCCTCGGCGGTTCGCAACGAGTCGACGGCGCCGAACTGCGGGCGGAAGGCCAGGTCACCGCGAAGTGGCGCATTGACGCCGGCTATGAGTACCTCGATGGCAAGCAGACCGGATCAACCAAGGGCGCCGCGCCGGTCGGCGCACCGCTCATGAACACGCCGAAGCATGCGCTTACCGTTTGGAACGTGTATCAAATCTTGCCGCGGCTCGAGGTGGGCGGCGGCAGCCGCTTCGTGTCCTCGCAGTTCACGCAGAACGCTCCGCCCATCAAAACAGTACCGGGATTCTGGACTTTCGACGCCATGGCCAAGTACGCGTTCACTGCGAATATCGCCGCGCAGCTGAACGTCAACAATCTGACCAACCGGTACTACTACGACCAGCTGCACTTTTTCCACGTGGTTCCGGGTGAGGGTCGTACCGCATTGCTGAGCCTTAATGTACGCTACTGATGCATGGTACTGACCATTCCCGGTCTCTTGAGCGTGGCGCAAGTCGCCGATTTCCGGCAGGCGCTTGGGAGCGTGGAGTGGATTGACGGCAAGGTCACGGCCGGATACCTCTCGAGCCGCGCCAAGAACAATGAGCAGGTTCCTGAAGGACATCCGGTGGGCCGTCGTCTCGGCAATGTGATCCTCGATGAGCTCGATAAGAACGAGAGTTTCATCAGCGCGGCACTGCCGATGCGGGTTCTTCCGCCGCTGTTCAACCGTTACACCGATGGGCGCTCCTACGGCGGCCACATCGACGGCGCTGTGCGGCCCATCGCGGGCACCCCATTCCGCGTTCGTACCGACCTGTCCGCGACCCTTTTCTTGGCCGACCCCGCAGAGTACGACGGCGGCGAACTTGTGATCGGTGAGGTGGGCGAGGAAAAAAAAGTGAAATTGCCTGCCGGTGACCTGGTTCTGTACAGCGGCGGCACTGTTCATCGCGTGATGCCGGTTACGCGAGGCGTGCGACTGGCTTCATTCTTCTGGGTGCAGAGCATGGTCAGGGACGAGACTCAGCGCACGATTCTTTTCAACTTCGACAACGCCCTGCAACAGCTGGGCCGTACCGGTGCGGATCACGACGCATGCGTACGCCTGGCGGGGGTTTATCACAACTTGCTCCGCCAGTGGGCTGATTCCTAGCGCACCGGTCATGGCGCGGAACTCGTGAGCGCGCGTCGAAACGCGGCGATGATGGCCGGTTGCGGCCGGCGGATGGCCGGGACGGCCTGATAGTTTTGCCAGCCGCCCCCGAGGCTTTTGTAGAGCTGCACGAACTGTTCGCCCTGGGCCACCTGCGCCACCGCATACTGCTCTTGCAAATCGTAGAATTCGCGTTCGGCGTCGACGACGTTGAGAAAATCGGTGAGGCCGCGATTGTATCTGCGGGTCGCCAAATCAACGGCGCGCTCGCCGGCCATCATCGCGGTGCTCAATTTCTCCATGCGGGCCTGTTGCGCCTCATAGGCGTCGAGCGAAGTATCCACTTGCTGCACGGCGTTCAAGATGGTCTTGCGGTAGTTCACCATGCTCGCGCGAGCGGCCAAATGGGCAATATCGACTTGCGCGTCCAATGCGCCGAAGTCCAGAAGCGGCCACACCGCTCCCGGTCCGAAGGACCAAATGTGTTTGCCGATGCTCGGGGTCGTTCCCCAGCCTTGTGCCTGGCTGCCGATCGAGCCGACGAGAGCGACCTGAGGAAAAAGGTTGGCGGTTGCGACACCGATGCGCGCGGTCGATGCCGCGAGCTCGCGCTCCGCTTGCTGAATGTCGGGTCGGCGCTTCAAGAGGTCAAGAGGAACACCGGGGGCGGCGGGTGCGGGCATCGATGGTATGAGGTCCGGTTTCGAGAGCTCTTGAACCATGTTCTCCGGATATTCGCCGACCAGGACCGCAAGTGTGTACTGCGCGGCATTCGCCGCGGCTTCAACGGGTGCAATCTGCGCTTCCAACGTGGCGAGTTCGCGGGTTGCCAGAGCCACATCGAGCTCGTTCGTGATGCCGCGCTCATAGCGAATGCCGACGATGCGCAGCGACTCGCGCAGCACATCGCTTGCCTTGTGCAAGATACTCGCGCGAACTTGAAAGCCCCGCAGATCCACGTAGGCACGCACCACATTGGCCACCACAACAGTCAGGACGTCGTAGCGCGCGGCGCGCGCCGCTTCGGTGTCAGCCCGTGCAGCCTCGAACTCGCGCCGGTATTTGCCGAAGATATCGAGCTCCCATACGGCATCGAAACCTGCAATCGTGTTGATCTGTTGCAGACCCGCTCCGGTGTCCGAGGACCGAAGTTCCGTATCCGCGCGTCCCTTCGTGAGGTCGCTTCCCGTGCCGCGCCCGGCGGCGGCGCTTGCTTCTACATCCGGCAAGGCGTGTCCAAGAACGACGGCCTCGTAGGTGCGTGCCTGCTGCAGGCGGTCCAGCGCGATTTCCAGGTCCAGGTTGGACTTGACGGCACGCTCGACGAGCGAGTCCAGTTCCGCGTCATTCAACGCACGCCACCACGTCGCCAAATCCGGTGGAGGGAGCTTGGGTGTGGTGCTCGGGCCAAGAGACTTAAGCTGCGTCGCTGCCGCGAAACTCGCCGGCTCAGCCGCGGGCGGCGTACGGTAATTCGGTCCCGCCGCACAGGCGGCCAATCCGGCGATCAATCCAACAACGATCAGTCGTGGCGCTTTCACTGACCGGCCGCCTGCGCGCGCAGGGGTTTATCGGCTGCTTCCGGCTCATTGACGGCGACCGCTTGGCCCGATGAAATCTGGCTGCTGATGTTCAATACCAGCTTGTCGCCGGGCCGCACACCCGCAAGCAGCTCGACCAAGCTGCCGTTATCGCGGGCGATGACGACATTGTCGAATTGAATCTTGCCGCCGGCGTCGACTTTGGCTACTTGCGTGCCGCTTGCGCGAAATATCAATGCGGCCGCGGGAACTTCAACCAGCCCGCGCGGCGGCAGCCTAAAAGCGATATTGACGTACATTCCGGGCACCAGCGCATGAGTGGCATTGGGCATATCCACCTCCACCCGCATGGTGCGGGCTTGCGCGTTGATGGATTGCGCGGATCGGGCGATCGCGCCCGAAAAAACCCCGCCCACCGCGCCGGTCGCGCGTATTTCCGCCGGCACTCCCGCTTTCATCAATTCTCCGGAGGCGCTTTGTGGAACATCGACGAAAATGCGCAACGGATCGGTCTGCGCCATGCGATACATCGGCGTGGTCGTCGATCCGCTGCCGGCTGTCACGAGATTGCCGATGTCGATCTTGCGTTCGGTGATGGTTCCGTCGAAGGGCGCCTTGACCTGTTTGAATTCGGCCAACGCGTTGTATTGATCGACTTTGGACTTATCCAGATTGACCTGCGCGTTGGCAGCATAGAGGCGCGCCTCTGAACTTTCATAGTCTGCCTTCTTCGACTCCCGCTCTTGTTCGGACACAACCCCTTTGGGCGAATCGCGCCAGCGCTCATTGGTCGTCTTGCTGAATTCGGCTTCAGCCCTGCGCGCTCCAACCTGCGCCTCCGATGCCTTCAGTTGAGCTCGCGCCGCTTGCAACTCTGCGTCGAGCTCCGGTGTCTCTATAGTCGCAAGCAGTTGGCCCTTCTTGACGTGATCGCCGATGTCCACCAGCCACTTGGCGACATAGCCGTTGACCCGCGCGTAAATCGTCGTTTCAAACCACGCCGCCGTCTCCCCGGGGAGGACCAGGTCCTGACCCGCGGTCGCGGGCCGCGCGATGACGACATCCACCGGCGGCGGCGCCGAAAAAGCGGTTTCCCCGGCCTTTGCGACCGCATGCGCGTGAAAGTAGCGGACGAGAATCACGGCCACGAAACAGATCAGCAGGAACGTCGCGGCAATGCCCACCGCTCTTTTCGTGCGCTGACCGGTCTGCGCGGAAAAGCTCGTCGATACTGCGTCGTCCTCGGTGCGTGACACATGGTCCGGATACCGACCGCGAGAGGACTTCTCGCTCGGCGGCGACCGGGGATGTTCTGAGTCATGCAATTGCATTGGCGCTGCCTTTAATATTCGAATCAGTGACGGCCGCCGGTTGGCGGCGCAACAATTTGTACATCGTGGGTACGAAGATGAGAGTTGCAAATGTCGCGAACAGCAGGCCGCCAATCACCGCTCTGCCCAGCGGCGCATTCTGTTCGCCGCCTTCACCTATCCCTAGGGCCATGGGGACCATGCCGAGGATCATCGCCCCGGCCGTCATGAGGACCGGCCGCAGACGGGTGTAGCCGGCGCTGATTGACGCGCGCAACGGGTCGTCGCCCAGCGCCATGCGTTGGTTGGCGAAGCTCACCACCAAAATGCTGTTCGCAGTAGTCAATCCGATGCACATGAGGGTCCCCATCAGGGCCGGTACGCTCATGGGGGTTTGCGAGAGGAACAGCATCCAAAGTACGCCACCCAAGGCAAACGGAACCGCCATCAGAACGATGAGCGGATCAATCCAGCTCTGGAAGTTCATGACCAGAAACAGGTACACAAGAATAATCGCGAGTGCGATGCCGGTGAACAATCCGGCATAGCTCTCGCGCATGGTCTCTACCTGACCGCTCAAGGTGACGGTCAAAGCCTTTGAAGCATCCGGACGATGTTGTTTCAAAACCTTGTCGATGTCTTGGGCCGCGCCATAGAGGTCACGCCCCTGGACGTCGGCATGCACGTCGAAAACCGGGCGGATGTTCAGCTGCGAGGTCACCATCGGGACCGCCTCGCGGCCGAACGATGCCAGATTCAGGAGAAGCTGCCCGGACGCAGCGCCTGCCGCTGAGGTCACGGGCATCGTCTGCAAATCCTGCGACGAGCGGATTCGATAGGTTGGGACTTGGACCACCAGCGGATAGCTGACGCTATTGCGCGGATCCACCCAGAAATTAGGCGCCGTTTGCGCACTCGAGTTCGTCGCCACCAAGACGTTGTTGGCCGCCTCTTGCTGTGTCACCCCCGTCTGAGTCGCCAGCGCCCGATCCATGTCCACCGTGAGAGCCGGTGCATTGGGCACCTGAAAAACGTGGGAATCCACGACGCCCGCGACCCCGCGCAAAGCCTGGGCAATTTGCGATGCCAGAGCAAAGGCCGCGTCCTGATCCGGCCCCGAAACTCTTACATCAATGGGCGCCGGCTGTCCGAAATTGAGAACCTGGTCGACGATATCCGCGGGTTGAAAGAAGAACTGAAGCTCCGCAAACCGCGCGGGCAACTCCCGGCGCAGCATGGCGATGAGTTTTGCCGTGGGGGTGTGTTTTTCATTCAAGGAGATCAAAATCTCGCCGTCCATCGGTCCCACCGTGGCCGAGTCGCTCAGGGCGATATTGATGCCGCTATACGGCAATCCAATGTTATCCAGCATCACGTCGATTTGCTCGTTGCCGACGAGCTTTCGAATCTGCGACTCGACCTCGGCGAAGTACTGCTGAGTTTTCTCCAGCCTCGTTCCCGCAGGCGCCCTGACATGCAGGCGCATCTGCCCCGCGTCCACTTGTGGGAAGAAGTCGCGTCCCAGCAGGGGAAACAGCAGGGCAGACACCACAATCAAGGCGATGAAAGCCGTGACAGTCAGACGCGCCTGAGAAAGTGCCCAAGCCAGCGTATCGCGGTAGCGTTCCCGAAATCTCTCGAAACCCCGTTCAAATTCCGTTTGGATTCTGACCAGCGGATTCTTGGGGCGCGCATCTTCCTCAGCCGGCGTGTGGGTTGGTTCCGCCGAAAATTCATGTACCGCGCGACGCATCAAGTAGTTGAACAGCACCGGGACCATGGTGAATGACAGTGCCAGGCTCGCCAACAACGCGCCGATGACGGAAAGCGACAGCGGTGAAAACAGGTACTTTGCCGTGCCTTGAAGTAAAAACACCGGTACGAAGACGATGCAAATGCAAAGTGTGGACAAAAAGGTGGGTATCGCTACCTCGCTGGCGCCCACCACGATTGACTGATGCAGTGGTTCACGCATCGCGACGTGGCGCTCGATGTTCTCGATGACCACGGTCCCATTGTCGACGAGAATGCCGATCGCCAAGGCAAATCCGCCCAAGGTCATGGTATTCAGCGTCTGTCCGGTCAGATTGATGAACAGAACGGCCGTGATGATGGACAACGGTATCGCGGCGAGAATGATCACGGACAGTCGGACATTGCCCAGAAACAAGATGATGACCAGCGCGGTCAGGGCGGCCGCCATACAGGCACTGAGCAGCACGCTGTTCAGCGCCCCCTTCACGAACACCGACTGATCGAACAGGGCCTTGACGGTCACATCCTTGGGCAAGACCTTTTTGATGTCGAGCAGAGCCGCACGCACGCCGTCGATGACGGCAAGCGTCGACACGCCGCCGGTTTTGCGAATCGTCATCAGCGCGCCGGGAGTTCCATTGACGGACACGAAATTCGTCTGAACCTGAAACCCGTCGTGCACATGCGCCACGTCGCGCATGAATACCGTTCGCCCGTCGACTTGCTTGATGGGAAAGGCATTGATGGTTTCGATGACATCCGGTGAGTTGTTCATGGCCAAGGTGTAATCCTTGTCCCCGATCTTCACGTCGCCCGCCGGCAAAATGACGTTCTGATGCTGTAAGGCGGAGCTCACATCCGATGCGGATAGGCCGCGCGCCTGCAGGGCGGCCGAGTCCAGGTCAGCCATGATCACTCGCGGCTTGCCGCCGTAGGGGTAGGGCACCTCTGCCCCGTGAACCACCGCGAGCGCGGGACGAATGATGTTCTGACCGAGGTCATTGAGCTTCGTGTCGGGGAGGGATTTACTGGAAAGACTGAGCTGGATGATCGGCACATCGGTCGCGCCATAGCGCAGTACCAGCGGCGGGGTGATATTCGGCGGCATGTACTTCAGCACCACCAGCGCGCTGCTGGCGAGCTGCGAGACGGCGCGCGTCACGTCAGCGCCTTCGTGAAGGTAGATCTTCTCCACCCCGACGCCTTCATAACTGATGGCCTCGATGCGTGAGATGTCGTCCACAAGCGAGGCAAGCTGCCGTTGGTGCAGCGTCAAAATGCGGTTCTGGATGTCACTGGCGCTCATCCCGTTGTAGGTCCAGACGACCGCCGCCACCGGGATGTCGATTTCCGGGAAAATATCGATGGGCATTCGCAGTGCGGCGCCGATACCCATCAAGGTGATGAGAATCAGCGTGGCGACCACGGTGTAGGGACGCTTTAGCGCAATTTCGACGATGGACATGGTGCACGTAAAGAAGCGCTGCCGTGCATGCGAACGGCAAGCTCCGTTCTGGTATTGGCGTGCAGCTTGCTCATGATGCGGCTGACATAATTCTTGACGGTCCCCTCGGCTAGCGCCATGGCTTGAGCAATTTGCCGATTGCTGGAACCATCCGTGATCAGCCGGAGAACCCGCTCCTCTTTGTCGGTGAGTTCCTCCGTTGAGAAAGCATCGCCGATCGTCGCGGCAGCCGGTTGACTTGCACCCGGTTGACTCGCCGCCGGTTGATCGTTCGTTGGACTGTACGAATTGCGAGCCCGCGCAAGATGCCTGAATTGATCCATCACTTTCCTGGCAATTTGAGGAGTGAGCCGCGATTCACCCCGACGCAGTGCGCGGATGGTTTCCAACAATTCTTCCTCGCTGGCATCTTTGAGCAGATAGGCCTGCGCGCCCGCTCGAACCGCTTCGAAAACAGTCTCATCATCATCCAATGTCGTGAGCACCAATACCTGGGTACTCGGCTGCGCCAGGGTGATTTCGCGCGTCGCGGCCACTCCGCCCTTGATCGGCATGTGAAGGTCCATGAGCACAATATCGGGGCGCAGAACGAGCGCAAGCTTGACTGCTTCGTCGCCATTGCTCGCTTGACCCACGCATTCCATGTCGGGCGCCATGGACAACAAGAGTGCCGTTCCCCTGCGGACCAAGGCTTGATCTTCCGCGATGACCACGCGAATCGCCGCGTGCTTGACGTCGGCAACGGTCGTCACTTTAGGAACCCGAAGAACTGATACAAATCACTGAGCGATGCTGCGCCGGGGGCAGCTCCGTTGTGAAGTGACTTTGGTCACTTTCGGACAGTGACTTTCGACACTATTCCGTGCCGGTCTGTGTTCAGCGATTGGGACTTGCGCGACGCCATCCGCATCGCGACCCGGGCCGCCGGCGGGAGGCGAGTGGTCGACGATCTGACCATCGAAGTCGGGGGACGCCGATAGCGGCAGCCGCTTAGGGACCGGCGCCGGGATTGGCAGATCGGTTCCTCCGAAAGCGGACACGCAGCACTTCCGATCTCTAGCCTTTTGGGGCTAAGTGCCTGTTTCCGTTACGCTGTCACAAAAACGTCACATTTCGTCTCGATAATCGCCCTCTCAACCCGAGCCTTGACGCAGAACGGCGAAGGCGGGCAATTCAACTGGAGCGGCCATCAATGAAAATATATAAACGCCTTTTGATACTTGGCGTCGCAGCGTCGTTGAGCATTGCGGCTTCCGCCGCCGATATCTCGGGCGCCGGTGCAACATTTCCCTACCCGATTTACGCCAAGTGGGCGGATGCCTACAAGAAACTGACCGGTGTCGGCCTCAACTATCAGTCCATCGGGTCCGGAGGCGGCATCAAACAGATCAAGGCCAAGACCGTGACGTTCGGTGCGTCGGATATGCCGTTGAAACCCGACGATCTGAAGTCCTCGGGCCTGGTCCAGTTCCCGATGATCATCGGTGGTGTCGTGCCGGTCGTGAACATCAAGGGCGTGTCGGCGGGCCAATTGCATTTGGACGGCGCAACCGTAGCCAGCATCTACCTGGGCGATATCAAGGAGTGGAACGACCCGGCGATCAAGAAGCTCAATCCGAAGTTGACGCTGCCGAGCACGGCCATCGCGCCGGTGTATCGCTCGGACGGATCCGGAACGAATTTTCTGTTCTCAGACTATTTGTCCAAGTCGAGCGCCAAGTTTCAGTCCAACATCGGCGCCAACACCTCGGTGCAATGGCCGGTGGGAATCGGCGCCAAGGGCAACGAGGGGGTGGCGAACATGACCACCCAGACCGACGGGGCCATCGGCTATGTCGAGTATGCATTCGCCAAGCAGAATAAGATGTCCTTCACCACGCTCACCAACAAAGCCGGTAATGCCGTCGCCCCGAGCACCGAGTCCTTCCAGGCCGCGGCGGCAACCGCCGATTGGGTGGGAGCGGATAGTTATTACCTCATTTTGACCGATCAACCCGGTGCGAAGAGCTGGCCGATCACCGGTGCGAGCTTCATTCTCGTGTACAAACAGCCAGATAATCCGGCGCCCGTCAACGAAGCCTTGAAGTTCTTTGCGTGGGCTTACAAGGATGGCGCTACTATGGCGGCCGAGCTTGACTATGTACCACTGCCTGCAGCCTTGATCGCCCAGGTGAAGAAGACCTGGACTTCGCAAATCACTTCGGGCGGTCGCCCGGTGTGGAGCGGCCAGTAAGCGTGTCTTTGCGGATTAGCTAGCCAAGATTTAGGTGGTTAAGATACGGTCGAACCCGATGGCGATGCCATCGGGTTCGGCCTATTGGCTTATGGCGGGAGCGGAACTGACATCGTGGCGATCATAGATCCGGGACACGCCGCAAAGCAGCTGATTTTCGAGAGAATATTCCGCTCGGCCACATTCATCGCCGCGCTCTTGGTGCTGTTGATCCTAGGCGGTGTAGCCATCTCGCTGCTGCGCGGCGCCGCGCCGGCACTGTCGCATTTCGGATTCTCATTCGTCTCGCGCGAGATTTGGAACCCGGTCACCGACCAGTTCGGCGCGCTGGCGCCGATTTACGGTACCGTGGTGACCTCGCTCATCGCCATGGCTATAGCGGTGCCGACGGGATTCGGCATCGCCTTGTTCCTGACGGAGCTGTGTCCGCCCCTGCTGAAGCGCCCGATCGGCGTCGCCGTGGAGCTGCTGGCGGCGGTGCCCAGCATCATATTTGGAATCTGGGGTTTATTCGTCCTCGCGCCGGTGCTGCAGCGGCACGTGCAACCCTGGCTGATCCGCACTCTCGGCGACATTCCCGCCGTCGGTCATCTATTCAAAGGACCGCCTTACGGCATCGGCGTCCTGACGGCAGGCGTCGTGCTCGCCATCATGGTGCTGCCTTTTATTGCCGCCACCATGCGCGATGTCTTCGATACGGTCCCGCCGATGCTGAAGGAATCCGGCTACGGACTCGGCGCAACGACTTGGGAAGTCATTTGGAACGTGGTCGTGCCGCATTCGCGGGTGGGCATCGTGGGCGGGATCATGTTGGGTCTGGGGCGCGCGCTCGGCGAAACCATGGCGGTGACATTCGTCATCGGCAACGCGCACCGTATCAGTTCTTCCTTGCTGGCGCCGGGCACGACCATATCTTCGGCGATCGCCAACGAGTTCACCGAAGCGGTGGGAGACCTGTACACCTCTTCTCTGATTGCCCTCGGACTGTTGCTGTTTCTCATTACATTCACCGTGATTGCGTTGGCGCAAGCCATGCTGCGCAGGCTCGAACGCCGCTCGGGTGCCGTCGCATGAATCGGCGCCTGCTGCGAAAGATCAAAAACGGCATATTTCTGTCGCTGTCCCTGATCGCCACCCTGACCGGTCTTGCCTGTTTGGCCGCGATCCTCTGGACCCTGATATCGCACGGCGTGGCGGGCCTGTCCGGGCGCATATTTACCCAGATGACCCCGCCTCCCGGCAGCCAAGGGGGATTGCTCAATGCCATCTACGGCAGCGGCGCGATGACGCTGCTGGGGATCTTGATCGGCTCTCCGATCGGCGTGCTTGCGGGGACTTACCTCTCGGAGTACGGCAGGAATTCCCGCTTGAGCATGGTCATCCGCTTCATCAACGATGTCCTGCTGAGTGCGCCTTCGATCATCATCGGCCTGTTCATCTATGAGATTGTCGTGGTGCGGATGGGCCATTTTTCAGCCATCGCCGGCGCTCTGGCACTGGCGGTCCTGGCGATCCCGGTCACCTTGAGAACCACCGAAGACATGCTGAATCTGGTGCCCATCGGCATGAAGGATTCCTCGGCGGCGTTGGGTGCCTATCCGTGGCGCACGACATTGAGCGTGCTGTATCCGGCGGCGCGTAGCGGCATCGTTACCGGGCTGCTGCTCGCCATCGCGCGCATCAGCGGAGAAACGGCGCCGCTGCTGTTCACCGCGCTCAACAACCAATTTTGGAGCACCAACTTGAACGCTCCCATGGCGAATTTACCGGTGGTGATTTTTACGTTTGCGTTGAGCCCCTACAAGGACTGGCAGGACCTGGCGTGGGCAGGCGCCTTGATCATCACGGTCACCATCCTATTGCTGAGTATTTCCGCGCGCGTATTGCTGGCATTGCTGCAGGCCGAACGAGGATCCGGTCGATGATCCCGTCGACCAAGCCGCCGAAGCATCTAAAAATGCGTTTGCCCGCGGCGGCAGCGGAGCCGGCGCCGGACTCAGGGCCGCCGAAAATCGAGGTTCGCTCGTTGAATTTCTACTACGGCGCCGTGCAATCCCTGCACAACATCAACATGACGCTGGCGGACCGCTCGATATCCGCCTTCATCGGCCCCTCAGGCTGCGGCAAATCGACCCTGCTGCGGGTGATGAACAGGATGTATGCGCTGTATCCGAAGCAGCGGGCAGAAGGCGAAGTGCTGATCGGCGGAAGCGATATCTTGAGGCCTTCGGTTGATGTCGCCGAGCTTCGTTATCGGGTCGGCATGGTGTTTCAGAAGCCCACGCCATTCCCCATGTCGGTGTTCGAGAATGTGGCCTTTGGCTTGCGCCTGGCCGGAGGTATTCGCGGCGCCGATCTCAAAGTGCGCGTCGAATCCGCCCTGCGCGATGCCGCCATTTGGGATGAGGTCAAGGACAAGATGAACGCGGATGGCCGCAGCCTTTCGGGAGGGCAGCAGCAGCGGCTGTGTATCGCACGCGCCATCGCGGTGCAACCCGAGGTCTTGCTTCTCGATGAACCCACGGCTGCGCTCGATCCGATTTCGACGCTGCGGGTCGAGGAGACCTTGCAGGCGCTGCGCGAAAAATACTGCATCGTGGTGGTCACGCACAATTTGCAGCAGGCCGCGCGCGTATCCAATGTCACCGGATTCATGTTCATGGGCGAACTGGTTGAAATCGGCCCCTCGAGCCAGATATTCACCTCGCCGAGGAATCGCAAAACGGATGACTACATCACCGGGCGTTTCGGCTGACCGGCATGAGCGACAGCGACATCAGCAACAGCCTTGCAGGATCGGCGATGAATCCGTCGGAAGTGCGCGATAAATTGTTCGACCCTGTCATGACCGCGCGCAACGTCAATGTCCATTACGGCGACAAGTGCGCCGTAAGGAACATCAGCATTGATATCGGGCGCAATCAAGTGCTGGCCCTGATCGGACCGTCGGGTTGCGGAAAGTCCACGTTTCTGCGCTGCCTCAATCGAATGAACGACACCATCGCCGGCGCGCGTGTCGATGGCACGATTACGCTCGACGGACAAAATATCTACGACAAGAAGCAGGACGTGGCGCAGTTGCGCGCGCGAGTCGGCATCGTATTTCAGAAGCCCACGCCTTTCCCGCATTCGATTTACGCCAATGTCGCCTATGGACCGCGTATCCACGGTTTGACGAGAAATCGCGCCGACATGGATGATTTGGTTCAGACCAGTCTGGCGCGCGCGGGGCTGTGGGAAGAGGTCAAGGACCGATTGTCGACCCCCGGTACCAGCCTGTCGGGTGGCCAGCAGCAGCGTCTGTGCATCGCGCGCACCATCGCCGTGAATCCCGAGGTCATCCTCATGGATGAACCGACTTCGGCGCTGGATCCCATCGCCAGCGCCAAAATCGAAGATCTGATCGATGAGCTGCGCGAGAACTACGCCATCGTCATCGTGACCCACAACATGCAACAGGCCGCGCGCGTGTCGCAGCGCACGGCCTATTTTCACCTGGGCGATTTGATCGAAGTCGGCCCGACGGACCGGGTATTCACCAACCCCCAACAGAAACTCACCGAGGACTATATTACGGGCCGATTCGGTTAGTGCCGAGGCACCGTGATGAAGAGTGGCTGGTGTAAGCGCTCGCCCTTCCGACGAATGCTCGCACCGGTCAATTTCACGGTGCCGAGGTACTTCGTTGCGACGGTATGAACTCCTCGAGCACGGCGCTGCGCATCAGATCCGGCGGCAGCAGGCCCTGACCCAAGATGAAGTCGTGAAACTTCTTCTGGTCGAATTTCCTGCCCAAGGCTTTCTCGGTCTCCTGACGCAAGGACAGCAGTCGCGTATAGCCGTAGAAGTAGCTGTTCGCCTGCCCGGGGCTGCGGAAAGTAAAGCGCTCGACCTCTTCTTTGGCAAAGGCGTGGCTCAGCATGACATCTTTCTCCAGCACCGAGTACGCCTGGGCTTGCGTCGCCGCACCGCTTTGCAGTTCCGGGTCCAAGAACGCTCGGGCGGCCCGCAGCAAGCGTAGTTGCAGCGTCAGCAGCTGGCCCTCCACCGGTTCGTACGGCTGCATGATGTACTCGGCGTACAACCCCCAGCCTTCTGCGTTGGTCGAGTTGAAGGCGTAGAGCGCCCGCGCGAGGCTGACGCCGTGCTCGACCATGGAATCGAACTGCAATTCGTGCCCCGGTCGCGCCTCATGTGCGGTCAGCGTCCACGCCACTGCATCGAAGGTAAAGTCGTCGTACTTATCCTCCGCACCACCCGTTGCGGAAGGAATGTTCAGCGGCAGCACGAATTGGCCGCGCTGTCCGGTGTTGTGCAGGAACGGCGGCGGCGTCATGTGCGGCGCGGGCTGCTGCGCGGTCTCGGCCGGGGTCGCGAGGCGAATGATCGCCGGGCGGCTGGGCAGCGTCACGAGATTCTTGGCAACGATGATTTTTTCGATCTCGTGCAATCGATTTTCATAGAAGGGCAGAATCGCTTCGCCCGTGATCTGCTTCTTCTTCAGTTCCGCAATCACGGCGCGATAGTCGCTCGACGGATAGCCATTGGCCTTTGCCACTCGCGCCGCCAGCGGCGCCATCTCGGCCTGGTACTGCACGAAGGCGGCGTGCGCCATCTTCGCGATCTGCGCCGGAGGGATATCGATGCCGAATCCTTCGAAGGCCAGCACATATTTCTCGGGCGGCAGGCGAAAGTCGGTGCGCGCCTTGGGCAGGATGTTGGCCTTGACCCAGGTGTCGTAGTCCGCCAACTGAACCTTCAATTTCTCATAGGCGGGCTCCCAACCGGTCAGGCCGTACTTCTTGAACAGGGCCGCGATGCCCTCGACATAATTTGAGTTGCGGCCCAAGTCGGTCTCGATCTCCTCCTTCGATGGGAAGATCACGCCGGGCTTGGCGATTTGCTCGCTTTCGCGTTCTTTCAATCGCTCAGTGAACGGCCTGTAACCTGGTTCAACGCCGGTGTATTTGCGCAGTCTCACCAACGCAGCCGTGCGCCGCTGCGCCGGGACCTGGTCATCGAGCAGTCCGCGCAAGCCCTGAAAAACCTGCGCGCTGGCATTGTAGAAGGGCACTTCACGCGCAAGCTCGAAGTCCTGGATACGAAATTGCAGGTTGAAATTCTTTTGCAGGATATCGATGTCTTCTTGGACGTTTTTGTCCGCAACCGTTGCACGCGCGGCCTTGATCTTGGTCAGCGCGGCTTCGAGTTCCCGCCGCTCGAGCGCTTCGTCCGCGCGCGAAGGATCGGAAATCCGGTCGTCGAACTTCGCAACGCCCTGCGCTGAACCCTGCTCGGGGGCGTGCTCGAGCTGCACGTTGAGCAGCGTGTTGGTGTAGTCATTGCTCTGCTTGATCCACGGCTTTTCGGCCTGATCGTTGCCGACCGCCTGTTGGCCTGCCGCCGTGAAGGACAAGGCGCTCAAGAAAATCGCGGTGCTGAATCGATGCATATGGTTTCCCGAAAATCATCGCATCATACAGCGAGAGATCAATCGGTGTTGCGCAACAAATCGTTGAGCGAGGTCTTGGCGCGAGTCTGGGCATCCACGCGCTTGACGATCACGGCGCAGGCGAGCCCGTACTTGCCGTTCGCGGCGGGCAGCGTGCCGGGCACGACCACAGCCCCTGATGGCACGCGGCCGTAGAGAATTTCATCTCGTTCGCGATCGTAGATGCGCGTGCTTTGACCGATGAATACGCCCATGGAGATGACGGCGCCGGATTCGACGACGACGCCTTCGACGATTTCCGAGCGCGCGCCGATGAAGCAGTTGTCCTCGATGATGGTGGGGCTCGCTTGCAGCGGCTCCAGCACGCCGCCAATGCCGACGCCGCCGGACAAGTGCACGTTCTTGCCGATCTGCGCACAGGAACCCACCGTTGCCCAGGTATCGATCATGGTGCCGGAGTCCACGTACGCACCGACATTGACGTAGCTGGGCATCAACACGACATTCGAGGCAACGAAGGCGCCGCGCCGCACCGTCGCCGGCGGCACCACCCGTACGCCGGCAGCAGCGAAGCGATCTGCATCCCAGCCGCTGTACTTCAGCGGGACCTTGTCATAGAAATTCAAAGCCCCGGCCGGCATGGCTGCATTGTCGTTGATGCGAAACGACAGCAGTACGGCCTTCTTGAGCCATTCGTTGACGCGCCACCGGCCGCCCTCGGGCTGTGCGACGCGCAGCGCGCCGTCGTTCAACAATTCGATGGCATTCCCGACCGCCGTGCGCAACTCCCCAGGCGTCGTGCGGGGCGTGAGCTGCGCACGCGCTTCGTAGGCGTTGTCGATGGCCGCCTGCAACTCCTCGTGAGAATTCAAGATCGGGCTGCGTCGCGCCGGTCCAGCGCCAGCATGAGTGCTTGCTGAACCCGCCGGCACGCCTCTTCCTGCAGCAAGCCCCCGTCCGCGCCGGTGATGTAGAAAACGTCTTCCGCGCGCTCTCCCACCGTCATGATCTTGGCGCCGTTGATGGCGATGCGCTCGGCTCGAAATACTTTGCCGACCTCGGACAGCAAGCCTGGACGGTCGGCCGCGATCAATTCCAAAATCGTGCGTTCGTTGCGGTTGTCGACGCTGAAGTTGATCTGAGTCGGCGTGTAGAACATGCGAACCTGGCGCGGCGCACGCCTGGTCACGGCGGGCGGTGAATCTTCGACCTGCTTCAAGGCGTTCCACAAGCCCCGTTCGATTTCCCGGACGCGGGTCGCATCGGCGATCACCGCGCCGTTGTCCTCGAGTACCTCGTAGGTCTCCAGGCTGAATCCGTTGGCGCTGGTGATGAGCCGCGCATCGACGACATTGAGGCCCATTTGATCGAGTACGCCGGTGGTACGCGCGAAGCTGCGCAGGCGGCGCGGCGTGTAAGTGAGCACGGCAGTGCCGCCCCGATCTGTCAGCTGCCGGATCGCGACCAGCGGGGAGTCATCCTCTGCCTTGCGTATCGCCAGCAGGGCCGTATGCCAGGCGATCTCCTCGGCCGTATAGCGCAGGAAATACGCCTCGGTCCATTGCGTCCAGACTGCTGCGGCCTGCGCCGGTGTGACGCTCTCGGACACAATCGACAGCGCCTGCTCCTGAGTTTCGCGGATCAATTCGTCCTGGTCGATCGGGGTCTCGAGGCCGCGGCGCAGCGCCCGCTTGGTGCGCTCGTAGAACTCCTCGAACAGCCGTGCTTTCCAGGAATTCCACAGTTTTGGATTGGTGCCGCGCACGTCGGCAACGGTCAGCACGTACAGATAATCCAGGTGAACTTGATCGCCCACGCGCCTTGCGAATTCCTGGATGATGTCCGGGTCGCTGATATCTTTTTTCTGCGACGTGATGGATAGGATCAAGTGACTCCTCACCAGCCACGCGACCAAGCGCGCTTCATAGCGTCCGAGTCCTTGTTCCAGGCAAAATGCTTCGGCGTCGACCGCACCCAGTTCCGAGTGATCGCCGCCGCGGCCTTTCGCGATGTCGTGAAACAGCGCCGCAAGATAGGCGATTTCCTGGCGCGGCAGGGATTGCATGATCTGGCTCAATGCCGGAAATTCTTCGTTGAACTTCGGCATGGCCAGGCGGCGCAGATTGCTGACGACGAATAACGTATGCGCATCCACGGTATAGGCGTGAAACAGGTCGTATTGCATGCGCCCGACGACGCGGCCGAAAGAAGGAATGTAACGGCCGAGAACGCCGTATAAATTCATGCGGCGCAGCTCGTGCGTGACGCCGACGGGTGCGCAGAGAATTTCTATGAAGAGCCGATGGTGACGCGGGTTTTGACGAAACTCCTCATCGATGAGCCATACATGAGTGCCGATCAGGCGAATGGTCTCGGCGCGCACGCCGCGCAGTTCGGGATGTTGCTGCAGCAAGACGAACAATTCCAGCAATGCCGACGGATAGCGGGCAAATACCTCCGGATGCGTCACCTCCAAATAGTCATTGCGAATCTGGAAGCGGGCATTTAGGGCCACTGGCGTCGCGCTTTGCGTCAGAATGGCCTCGCGAAACAGCTGCAGCAGCATTTCGTTCAGCAGACTGACATCCATGACGGTGCGGTAATACTTCTGCATGAGCTGTTCGACTGCCAGGGTAAAGCTGGCGTCCTCGTAGCCGAAGAGTTTCGCGAGCTTGATCTGGTAGTCGAATAACAGCCGATCCTCGCGCCTGCCCGTCAATACGTGCAACCCGAAGCGCACTTTCCACAAGAACGACTGCCCAGCCTTCAGTTTGCGCAGTTCCTCGCGCGTCAAGAATCCATGCGCCACGAGCTCATCGAGCGTGTCGGTGCCGAAATGCCGCTTCGCGACCCAACCGATGGTCTGAATATCGCGCAGGCCCCCGGGGCTGGACTTGACGTTCGGCTCCAGGTTGTAAGCGGTATCGAAATAACGATGATGCCGCTCGGTTTGCTCCTTGCACTTCGCTTCGAAGAAATCCTGCGAGACCCAAAGCCGATCCGGAGCCAACGCGCGCCGCATGCCGGCGAACAAGGGTTCCGGCCCGAAGAGCAGCCGCGCCTCGAACAGCGTGGTCGCGACGCTGATGTCGGCAAGGCTTTCGCGCTGACAGTCGTCAATGGACCGAACGCTGTGCCCAACCTCCAGGCCGATGTCCCACAGAAACGTCAAGAATCGCTCGATGTCGGATTGCCAGTCCGCGGAATCACTCTTCGGCAACAGCACCATGATGTCGATGTCCGAACTCGGGTGCAGCTCACCGCGACCGTAGCCGCCGACGGCCACCAACGCCAGATCCCCTGCAAACTTGCCGGCGTGATTGACCCATGCGGCGCGCAGCGCGATGTCGACCAATTTGGCGCGGTCACGCACTAGATCTTCGATGGGCTCGTCGGCGACGAAGCGATCTTTCAAGAGATCAGTGCCATGGTCGAGCACTTGGCGGAACGCGATGGGGGAGAACTGGCCCTCTTCGAGGGCTGCGGGGACGGCCGTCAGGTAAGGCCAGTCGGCTATTTGGTCGAGAAAATTGCCGTGTGCGTTCAAGAAGCCGCCGCGGCAGCAGGAACCCCTGCACTGGCGCCCAAAGTGAGCACCTCAAAGCCGTCGTCGGTGACCAATATTGTGTGTTCCCATTGCGCGGAGAGCGACTGATCCTTGGTGACGACAGTCCATCCGTCCGGCAGCAGGCGTACATCGCGCCGGCCCGCATTGATCATGGGCTCGATGGTGAAGGTCATGCCGGGGGTTAGCTCCAGGCCCGTGCCCGGTTTGCCGTAGTGCAGCACCTGTGGGTCTTCGTGGTAGACCCGGCCGATGCCATGGCCGCAATACTCTCGCACCACCGTGAAGCTGTTGGTCTCCGCATAAGTCTGGATGGCGTGCCCAATGTCCCCCAAGTGGGCGCCCGGCTTGACCTGTCGAATGCCGCGCCACATGGCTTCGTGACAGGCCCCCGTCAGGCGCCGGGCCAGGATGGCCGCATTGCCGACAAAGTACATGCGGCTGGTGTCCCCGTGAAATCCGTCGCGAATCACAGTGACATCGATATTGATGATATCGCCGCTTTTCAAGCGCTTGTCGCCGGGGATTCCGTGGCATACGACGTGGTTGACCGACGTACAAATGGTCTTCGGGAACCCCCGATAGTTCAGATTGGCCGGAATGGACTTCAGCTCATCGACGATAAAGTCATGGCAGCGCTTGTCCAGCTCTTCGGTGCTAACCCCCGGCTGCACGAAAGGCTCGATCATGTCCAAGACGCTGGCAGCCAGGCGGCCGGCCTCGCGCATTTTGTCCTGTTCTTCGGGGGATTTGATGGTCACGTTCATAAGAAACCAGACTTAGCCTCGAGGTTGCGGCGGGCTTTGTTTCCGCTAGGGGTTCATGGTATAAAGCGCGGCTATTTTTAACAACCCCGCACGCGTGTCGTCACAATCGACTGGGTGCCCGGCGAAACAGTGGAAATGAAGGCCCGAGCCTTCGATTTCAAGGCTGAAACCGGGTTGCCGATTGGGACACGCGGAGGCTCAACCCACCAGGAGTGTTTTATGACCAGCGTGTCCATGCGACAAATGCTGGAAGCGGGCGTCCATTTTGGACACCAAACCCGCTTCTGGAACCC
>Ga0137412_10000189_pt1 | contig 39017 bp, 63 predicted proteins | sample CZODoug2_1_16fun_FD_122160 | JGI IMG/M metagenome (GOLD analysis project Ga0137412, IMG submission 122160) | Vadose zone soil fungal communities from Angelo Coast Range Reserve, California, USA - CZODoug2_1_16fungal (Hybrid Assembly) | ecosystem: Environmental > Terrestrial > Soil > Vadose zone...
CGCCGGAGCCGTCGCCATCGCCGTAGCCGGAGCCGTAGCGGTCTCGAGAACCTGCGCCGTGCAGAGCGCTCACGTTCAGGACTTTCGCGACTTCTTCGTGGAAGCGCGCGGCGCTCCGAGGATCTCGTTCCAGATCGCCTGGTCGCACTCGACGTCGGCGACCACCGCGAGCACGTGGATGCGCACGCGTCCGCAGAACTTGAGCTCCGTCTTTTCGTCCTTGCCCTCGAGCGCTAGCGCACCGATGCCGCGGTTCGCGTCCCATCGGCGGACGTTGTGGCAGTCCGCCAGGACTGCGTAGTCGCCCTCGCGGGTCAGGCGCCCGGCGAACACCCATCCTCGCTCGGCAATCACCACGTAAATCGTCGCGTCGCTCATCTCGACCCCTTTATGGTTGGAATGGAACTGAACTTCAGGTCGTCGGGGCGCCCGGAATCGAACCGGGACAACGCTGCACGGCCACGTGCTACGCCTCGTAGATCACCGGGCGGATCGTCCGGTGACTGTTTCTTCCGCTGTCTGAGGACAGCTGATCTGGTTCGTTCGTCCTTGGTGCACCTCCTGGTTGGTTGCGATCGAGAAGGTGCGGCGCCAGTGACTGCGGGGGAGCGAGTCCACGGCCTGGTGAAGTCCGTGGCTCATCATCAGCGGCGCCGCGAAACGTTCAGCGCCGGCGGACTCGGCGCGCGGCCGCCTTCACCGGGCGGCGCTTCCTGCTGGTGTGGACCGCCTCGGCCTTAGCTTCGGCCGACCAGCCGTCGGGAGCCTGGATGTATGGGTCGCTCGTCTTGGTGTACGTCGCGAGCAGGCCATCGATTACGTTCGACATGACCAAGGCGCGCACCATCGCCTCCCAATCGACATAGGTCCGCATACGGAGCTTGATGGTGCCGAACGACGAGACGAGCTCGCCGGAGCAGGCCTGCACGGAGACGAACACGATGTCGCGTGCCTCTTCGGCGTCGAGCGTCGCGAGCGTCTTGCGGATGTGCGCTTTCTTCCAGCGACCGACGGTGCGGTTCTCGGTGGCTGTCGCGAGGATCTGCACGGGCAGCTTCTTTTCTGGCTCGGTCACTTGCGTCGTCCCTTCACGAGCTCATGCGACTCGCGCTTGACCTTCGTTTCCACCAGTTCATAGACGCCGACCGTCTGTCCGTCGTCGATGGCTTCGATGTCGTCAGGCGTGTTGAAGAACGACAGCAGGTACTGGCCATCGCCATCGCCATCGCTCGCATCGTCCAGGATGACGAGCACTGTCTTCGGTAGCTTCTTGCTCACGGTGTTCCTTTCGCGCGCCAGCGGTCGCGCCGCTGCGCTTGGGTGATGTCGGCGCGCAGATCGCGGTGTAGTCTCGCGACAGGAATCAGCGGCCGCGGGCCCTCAGGCGTTGGAAGGCGCGCGGCTGGGCCCGCGGCGGCTGATGCGGTGGCGGCGCGCATCTGAAGCAGCGCGCTGAGGAACAGCGGCGTGCATACGCCAAGCATATAGACGGCGGCGAAGAGGACGGTCACGGCTTCCCCAGCTTCAGCGAGAGCTCGTGCGCCCGCCGTTGGTCAGCCGCGGATGCGACGGCATCAAGCATCGCGTCGCCGACACGCAGCATGAGGGCGCACGCCTCGGCGTTGGGGTGGCCGGTCGCGGCCAGGGCGCGGAGTTGATGGCCGAGTACCGTCGCGTCGCCGATATCGAGCGGCACGTTGATCACGGCTTGACCTCGCGACAGATGGTCGAGTGGCAGCGCGGGCAGTTGGCCAGGAGGATGGTCTGCGGTGAGCCGGGCTCGTCGTTGTAGGTCGGCATCGAGCCGATCTGCTCGAACGAGGCCCACAGCGCGTCGTCGGTCTTGGACGCCTCGTGGGAGGCGGTGCAGTCGTCGCGCATCTAGCGCTCCTTCCGACCGGCCGCGAGTGCCGACAGCTGGCGCGACATGACCTCGAGACGGGTGGGGCGCTGCCGATGGAACTGCACCGGCTCGTGCTCGTTGTCGCGGTCGAGGCGGCGCTCGAGCTCGCCCGACCAGTCGTCCTCGCCCGGGAACCCGCGGTGTGTCACGCGAGCACCAGCCACGAGAGAACTTGCGCCGCGATGCCGATGACCACCGCGATGATGACGAGCCCGGCGGCGAGGTCCACCAGGTCGATGCGTCGGAGGTTCACGGCTGCACGCTCCGGCCAAGCGCGACCTGGAGGTGGTCGTGGAACGTCGACTTCGGCATGTCGAGCGCGCGAGCCGCGGCGCGGACCGTCCGGTAGCGCTCCCACGCCTCGACGATGGAGGCCATGTGGATATGCTCAAGCGCGGGCAGGAGCTTGAGCGAACGGCGGTTGCGGCTGACGACCGCACCGGTGGCAGGGTCCCGCATCTACGCGGCCTCCTCAACGACCGGTCGCACCCGCTCCCAGTGCCAGTCGAACGCCGCGCCGTTCTCACCGTCGAGGCACACACGGCACCACGAGCTGGTGACCAGCTTCACCCTGCCGAACTTGTAGGTGTTGAGGCCGACCTCGACCAGTACCCGGCTTCCAACTTCGATTCCCCGCATTCAGTATCAGTACATGAGACGACCGAGACCGGTCAAGCGGTTTCGTCTCATTCGGTGAGACTGGCGAGATCGCTCAGCTAAGCTGAGGTGATCTGCTCGGTCTTCCACGCAGCAAGGTGCGGTCGTATCGCGCCAGCAGCTCCTGGGCGTCGACCACTTCGCGCATGCCCGACAGGACCTCTCGGAACTTGTCAGGGCTCGCCGTGGAGAGCCGCTCGGCCAACTTCACCCACTCGGCCTTCACGTCATCGCCGAGTACTTCGCCTGTTGCCTGCACGTCGGTCATTGGTATCGCCTCTGGCTACGCCGGTTGACCTTCCAGACGTAACACAGCCCTATGATGCTCGACGACGAACGTGGGATTTCGCGCCGCTCCGGAATGCCGGACCGGTGGAACCCCGGTGGCTACCGAGGACGGAACATCGTCCGCATTGCGCTGTCGATCGTCTTCGTCGCCCCGACGATCGCGCGCAGCGCGGTGAGCATCTCGTTGAACCGATCGGGGTCAAGCTTCGCGAGATCGTCGCCGAGCTCCGTCCATTCCTCGATTGCGCGCGCGATCTCCGAAGAGCGAATGCCTCGAGCATTCTCCTGCTTGACCACCCATTCTTCGAACTTGCGGAGCGTCGCGAGGCTCGCCTCGCCGTTGCGCAAGCGGAATGCGGTGGCTCGGCCGAACCCTGCTGCGATTACGGCGTCGATGAAGTCGGTACCGCTGTTGAGCCGCTCGAACCTGCGCGTGACGCGGTCAACATCTGCCTTAGCCGGCGCATTCGGCCTCGAGATCGGCTGCTTTTCCATCGGTTCCCCGACGGTAACGGCGTAGACGGTCTCACCGACCCCAACGTTGGCTTGCACCGAGTCTCAAAGCGTGAGACTTATTCTCCGTGAAGTCCACACCAAATCGCATCAAGGCGCGACGCCAGGAACTCGGGCTCACCCTGCGACAACTCGCAAGTCGGCTCGGCACCACGAAGGATCGCGTGCATCGCATCGAGACCGGGGCGACTTCGCTCCGGATCGATGACCTCGCCGCGTGGGCCAAGGCTCTGAAGACTACGCCGGCCGAGTTGCTCCCGTGATGCTTGAGCTACGACTTGGCGCGCAGTATGTAGCAGCGCTCGGTGAGGATCTTGGCGTCAGCGCTCGAGCGCAGCGCTTCGATCCAGCGATCGCACGCATCCAGGCTCGTCGCGCATACGCGCACGTATCCACCGGTCAGCACCGACGATGTGTCGATGCAAGCCGTAGCCGTGCGCAGCGAGCACTCGCTGAGGGCGTCGAGGTTTCCAGCGAAGAGCTTCGTCGCGTAGCGCACTCGAGCATGGTTGCAGGCGACCAGCGAGTCATCGCAGCTGCCGTCACCACCGTCGACGACGCGATCGAAGCACCATGGCGGGGACTCGGTAATCCTGACTTCCGGCCCAGCCACTGGCCGATCCTGGCGCGGCAACATTCCGTAGTCGGTCGGAACCGTCTGCGCCGAACCAGGTGCGCCAGGCTGGTAGACGGGCGGCGGCCGATACGGAGATGGGCCGGGCGGCGGCCCTTGCGGCTGCTGGGGCTGCCCCGTCTCGCAGTGCGTCTGCACGCCACCGAACATCGGCGCGCTGTAGCAGCGTGTCTCCCCGGGAGCCAACGGCCGATGTGGGCACCCGGCCAGCAACACCACGATCACGATGGCTCGCATCGCCCCATCGTAACCGATCGCGACCTCAAGCCCGACAACATGGAGGCGCACCCATGAGGTGTGTCATCGCGCCGATCGATCTCACGCCCGGCGCCGTGTGGGCGCGGCACACCGCGAGCGGCGACCGCCGTTACCACACCCTCGTTCGCGTCGAGCCCGACAGCATGTCGACGCCCTGCAATGGGCGTTTCTCGATGCGGGACTTCGAGCACGGTGACGCCTTCATCGAGGTGAACAAGACGCCGCCGGCGGCGGAGTGCTGCGGGATGTGCCTCGCTGCGGTCGCGCCGATCGCCAGCGCGCGCGAGCTCGCCGCGGCGCTCAACGTCGGTAGGAGGCCGTCGTCATGACCACGATCGGCACGATTGAGACGATCCTTAGGATGTCGGAAATCCTCACGTCCCAGCAGGTGAACCTGCACTCGCACGATGGAACACGTGTCCATCGCGACCCGCACCATGATCAGATCTTCTTCCTGATCAGCACGGTGCCGCATCTCCAGCGCGTGACGATCGGCGGCATGGATATCAACCTGCGGCAACGGGCCGAGCTCGTCGACTTCGTGCTCAGCAACGTAGCCGACGCTGCCGCCACACTTCGCGGCCGGGTGTTTCGCGAGCTCCTGTTCGGCTGGAAAGAGCGCCCGCTGCACCTCCTGGAGCATGACAAGCCTACCAGCGACGCCGAGACCATCACGCTCGCCGAGCGCCTCGGCGAGGCCCTGACCGCGATCGCGCGCGGTGACCTTGCCGAGCGCATCGGCACGCAGCTGCTGGAGCGCTTCCAGCGAGGCCTATGATGCTGACCCGCAAGACACCGCTCCGCCGCAAGGCGTGGCTCCGCCCCCGATCGCGCACGTCGAAGTACCGGCGCCGCGAGCGCGATGTCCCGTTCATGAAGTGGGTCAAGCGCCAGCCGTGCGCGGTGCGCGCCGACCCTCCAGACCCGGACCGCATGACGCCGTGCACGGGCCGCGTCGAGGCCGACCACCTGGGCGAGCGCGGGCTCGGCCAGAAGGCCTCCGACGACACGTGCGCGCCCCTGTGCTCGCAGCACCACCGCGAGCGCACCGATCACGCCGGCGCGTTCTTCAACCTCACGCGCGACCAGCTGCGGCTGTGGCGGGCGCGGGCTCTGCACCGGACCACCGTCGCGTGGGCGATGCGTTCACAGGGAGAGCGCGATGCCGCGCATGTCCGTTGACTCGAGCATCCGCCACGACTCGCGCGTGCTGCGCCTGGGCAAGCTCTGCGGCTGGTCGCGGCGCGAGACCGTGGGCGCGCTGCTGGACGTCTGGGCCATCTGCTACGAGGCCGTGACCGTCGTGATCGCGCAGGACGAGATCGACACGGTGGCCGAGCTCGATGGCTTCACCGAGCACATGATCACGTGCGGCTTCGCGTCTCGGGAACGAGGGTCGATCATCATCTCTGGTGCACGCGAGCGCATCGAATACCTCATGTCGGCTCGCGAGCGCGGCCGCAACGGAGGACTCAAGAGCGGGGAAGTCCGCAGGAATCAGCACGAAGCCCCCGCTTCGCCAAAATCGAAGCCCCCGCTTCGCCGAAAGCGCCCGCCAAGCGAAGCGGACCCTTCCGGCAAATCGAACCCTGTTGCTGTTGCTGTTGCTGTTGCTGTTGCTGTTGCTCCGGATCTTGCTGTTGCTACCCCAGATCAGAAACCAGACGCTCTCGCTGCGCGCGCGCCCGCGATCCCACCGCCACCGGCGCTGGAACAGCCACAGCGCTTGAGCCTCAACCACCGCACGTGGGACCGTCTCAACGCGACGCGCAAGTCGCTCGCGATCGAGCTCGGCCTGCCGTCGCCGTTGCATCTCGCGGAGCAGGACATCGACCGCCGCGAGCTGGCGAGCCGGATCTCCGAGTCGCCGAACCCCGAGCGCGAGATCGAGCACGTGCTCGAGATGGCCGAGCTCGAAGCACGCACGACGAAGAGCCTGCAGTTCCTCAGCGGTTCGCTGTTCTCCGAACGGGTGTGGCGGAGAAAGCTCGCGCAGAGCAGCGACGACGCGGCGCGGCCGCGCGCGGGGCCGCCCGGCGTTCGCGACGTGACCATCGGGCGCGTAGCGCCTGCCACCCGTGAAGTCTACGACCAGTTTCCCGACGACGACGTGCCCATATGAGCCAAGACAACGACGACAACGACGACGAACCAAAGCCGATCGGCGAAGCAGTCGCACTCGCGCCAGTCGTGAGCATTCTGACCGGGTCCTCGACGTGGACCGAAGAGCAGTGGGAAGCCCACGAGGAGCGAATCCGAGCCCAACGCGAAGGCCAGGACAAGCTCGAGCGAAGGGCCCAGCACGATGCTCGACTCGAGCGCTATGCGAGCAACGGCTTTCCACGCCGGGCGCTCTCCGCGTGCGAGCATATCGACGCCGAGAACCCGCTCGTGCGCCGCTGCGCGCGCTGGGACATCGCGAAGCACAACGTGCTCGTGCTATCGGGCGACAAGGGATGCGGCAAGACGGTCGCGGCGACGTGGTGGGCGCTCCAGCAGCGCATTCCGCCGCTGTTCAAGCGCGCCGCGATGCTCGCTGCGGAGTCGCGCTACGACCGCGAGGAGCGCAACGCTGTGCACGGCGCGCCCGGGCTCGTGCTCGACGACCTCGCCGTGGAATACCTCGACTCCAAGGGCTCGTTCCTCGCGGATCTCGATGTGCTGTTCGACGTGTACTACGGCGACCAGCGACCGCTGTTGATCACGACGAACCTGACCATCGACCAGTTCAAGAAGCGTTACGATTCTCGGATCGCAGACCGCATCCGCGAGTGTGGCTCGTGGTTCGCAAGTAAGGGAACATCGCTTCGGAGGGGAACATGACCTCGCAAGACGCTCGTGGTGTGCTGTCGTTGCTGCTGGCCAGCTATCCCGACGCCAGGGTGTGCAAGGGCACGGTCGTCATCTTCGAGACCATGCTGCGCGACCTCCCTGTGGATGCTGTTCGAGCTGCCGTGGCGAAGCTCGTGGTCACAACGAGTGAGTGGCCAACGATCGCCGGCATTCGCGCGCTTTGCCTGACGCCTGGATCCGACCAGGCTGGCGCGCGCCCAGGGCTGCACGAGCAGGTCGAGGCGCGCGGCGAGCCTGACGCGTGGGACTGGACTACCGCGGGTGAGCTGATCGCGTGGCACAGCGCTAGGGGCGAGCCATGACGATCCGAACCTCAGCGACCATCGGCGGCAAGATCTCGAACCGTGTCGTGATCCGCCGGCGTCCGATCTACGTCTGCCCCGACTGCGGCGGCGCGGGCTGGACGCGGCCCAAGGGCGCCACCTGCGCGACGTGCGACGGGGCGGGGACCCTCAACCGCAAGCCGCGATCATCTCGCGCGGCCGCGGCGCTCAAGCGGGTCGTCAACGTCCGGGTCGGCGTGCTCCTGACCCGCGACGAGCTCGAGGCCATCGACCATGCCGCCAGGCTCGCGCAGATGACACGGGCGCAGTTCCTCCGCCAGGCGGCGCGGAACCTCGTCTCGCGCGTCACGCCTGAAAACAGGACCGCTGCACGCCCATGACGATCGCGAGGTCCTCCGGCGGTCCGAGCCGCCGGTCGCCGGCCATCTCGAGCGAGCACAGCCAGAAGCACGTCAGGACGTCCTGCATGTCGCGGTCGGGCTTCGGTCGCTGGGCGCGGCGCCGGCGCCTGGGCTTCGCCATGCTACCTCCACCGGACAACCAGACCCTTGGGGTCCTCGTTGGCGTGCAGGCCGTCGTGGTCGCGCGGCAGCTGACAGGACGTGGCTGGCCCCACCCCCAGGTCGCCGCACTGCGCGCGCGACAGGGCCTCGCGCAGGCGAGCGTTCTCGCGGCGCAACTGCTCGGTCTGCCACTGCTCGTGGATCAGCATGCTCACGAGCTCGAGCACCGGTGTCTCGGCAAGTTCGGACCGTCGGGACATCGTCCATTCCTCCAGGTTGGACGGGGCCATGGTAGCAGGCCTCACATGCAACTCAGGTGCGTTTGTTCGTGAGGCGGGTCGATGGCTCGGTGCAGCCAGGGCAGGGGAACATCTTCGTGAAGTGCCCGCGTCGACTATTGAACTGGTCGATCTCGATCACGCCGGATCCATCGCAGGTCTGGCAGCCGTCAGTCGTCTCGACCTCGAGCTCGTAGCGCGCGGCGAGCTCCTGGTCGAGCGCGGAGCGCGCCACGAGCGGAAGCTCGAGCTGCTCCTGGTCGTCGTCAGGGGAGCGCACGGAGAACCTTGGTCCGGTGCTCCATCTTGGGCCAGTTCGCAGTGTGGCGGTCCCAGACCGAGCCGTCGGTGCGCACGCAGGCCGGCCGCCTGCCGTTCGGACCGCAGACCTGGGCGACGTCCAGGAGGTGGTACTGCGGCATGGCCGGGTCCCACTCCGCGCACCGGTTGACCGCGACCACGATGCCCACGTGGCCGATGAACGGTTGTGGGTGGCCGGGCAGGTGGATCGTGGGGTAGGCCAGCAGGTCTCCGGGCATCGGCCGGTCGGCGATCGCGAACAGCTCGCGGCGGTGCTCGGCGTCCTCGATCGCGCTGTTGCTATTGAGATCGTCCTCGACGCTCGCCCAGTCCCCGTGGTTGAACCCCGGGCGATGCCGGCGCAGCTTGTAGCACCAGCTGATCGCGAACCCGGCGCAGTCACACCCGACCGCCTCGCCGCGCTGCGTCCACGGCAGGTCGATCATGCGGCCGCCGCGCATCACCGGCTGGTAGTCGCCGGTGCCGAGCTGGTACTCGCCGCCGTTGTTCACGAGCGAGAGGGCACGCTGGACCGCCTCGGCTGGCGAGCACGGGCGCGGGTTGCCCACATCGTCGATCACGGCTTGGGGAACCGCGCTGCGAGCGCGGCATCGGCGGCGGCATTGTTGGCGGCGAGCGCGTTGCTGACTGCGTCGATGCCGGCAAGCGCGTCGGCGGCGCTGATCTTGCCATCCTTCGCATCCCGGAGCGTCGATACGATCTTCCCGATCGCGTCGAGGCCGGCCGAGACGAGCGCGAGATCCTCTTCGAGCGTCATGGCATCACCTTCAGGGCTTGGAGCTCGTCCTGGAGCAGGAGCGCGGCCTGCGCGACCCCGAGCAGGCTGTGGTCATCTTCGAGCGTCGCCGCGGTCGCGATGGCTCGGTACGCGCCGGCGAGGAGCTGGGCCACCTTGGTCTGCTCGAGTCGGTACTGCGCGAGCTCGGCCTTGCCCGTGGCGTAGTCGGGCGCCTTGGCGACGAGCACGCCCTGGTGCAGCGCGTCCCATTTCTCGAAGGTCAGCGCCGCGGCGTTGGTCGTGGTGAGCGCGGTGGCGATCGCCCGGTCGCGCGCGGATGCGCCGCAGGCTGCGAGCGCCAGGGTCAGGACCCAGATCGCGATCTTCACGGCGCGACCTGTGGGGCGGTGGCGGGTGGCGTTGAGACGAGCGACGGGTAGCTCGCGGTCGTGACCTGCGCTGCGCTCTTGCCGAAGTCGGCAAGGCCCTGGCCGAAGATGTAGAGCCAGAGCGGGCCCACGATCGGCAGCAGGTCGGTCGCATCGAGCTTGAGCCCGAGCTTGCCGAGCGCCCACAACATGGCGGACAGCACCGCGGCCTGGAATTTCTTGGAGCTCGCAAGCTCCCGCATCGCAGCCCAGATTTTAGAAGTCATCGGCCTCGTCCTTTCGTTTCTTGTCAGCCGCCGCGGCGAGCGCGAGCTCGTACGGGGTGAAGCACCTCGGGCACAGGTAGCCCACGTAGCGCTCGTGCATCAGCGCAGCGCCACGCACGATCGGTTCGCCGCATGCGGTGGTGAGCCCGCCGATGGCCTTGCGGTGCCACGCACCAGAATCGCTGTGCACGTACAAGGTCAGGTCCTGCGTGATCGATCGGCGTCGTGGGAGGGGTTCGTCCTCGACGTCAACGACCAGTACGTCGGGCTCGCAGAAGGTCAGCATCGTCAGTCCTCGTCGTCATGGTGAGAGCCCGTGCGCGGCGGCCGATAGGCGCCGATCACCGGCGTGCCGAGCGGGTTCGTGCGGGCGCGCGGGTTCTTCTTCGGCTTCATCTGGCGGATCTCGTCGGGGACCGCGGTCACGCCGCTGTGGGACTCGAATCGCTCCTCGACGCGTCCGAACGACCGGATGAGCTCGTCCATCTTGGTCACCAGCACGGCGTTGCTCGCGGTGTTGGCCACGAGCGCAGCGGTCCCCCTGTCGTTGGACGTGGTGACGCGTCCGACGGCCCATCGCAGCGCACCGGCCAGCGCGACCGCAACGGCGCTGATCGCGCTGATGAGGATGGTGAACTGCGCGTCGGACACAGCTACGGCGCTCCACACTCGTGCGGCGCGTCGACCGCAGCATCGGGCGCACTGTCCGGCGCGACCGGCGCCAGCGGATTCTCGAACCACACGAGCCCAAGCTGGTTGATCTGCTCCGTGTCGACGACGTCCAGGTCGCCATCACCATCGACGTCGTACAACAGCATGTTGTCGTACTTCGTCCCGGTCCCGCCGCCGACGTTGCCCCAGGTGTACGTGCCGTCGCCGTTGTTCCGGAGCCAGTAGACGCCGACGACCGTATCGGAGCAGCACGTGTTGCTCTCCCACGTCGACACCGCGATGTCTGGCAGCCCGTCCTGGTCGATGTCGCCGACGTCCGCACCCTGGTAGTGGCGGCCCGTGTTCGTATCGACGTAGAGCGTCGCGCTGGTCGTGCCGTGCGTCGCGATCGTCGAGGACTGCCCCGCGTGGGAACGACCCTCGAGCATCTCGCCGGCCGCGAGTACCCGCCCGAACATCTCGTCACCGGTGTACGGCGAACCGAAGATGGTGTGGTTCGTCCATCCCGCGGGCGCGGTCATGACGTGCTCGATCCACCGCGAGCCCGTCAGGTCGGTGCGCGGCACGGTGTCGCCGGGCAGCTTGTAGCCGGCGCGATCCGTGACGACCAGGTCGAGGTCACCGTCGCCGTCGTAGTCGTATGGGATGACCGACATCGTCCAGCCCGCGTATGTGAGCTGTTCGAAGGTCCACGCGGTGCCGACACGGGTGCCGGGGTTGTGCAGGAGCGCGATCACCGCGGGCGTGGCTGCGCTGCCACCGTACGAACCGGCGAAGATGTCGAGCGTGCCGTTGCCCGTCGAATCGCCGCACGCCGCCTGGATCCACGTCGCATGGCCCTGGGATGCGGTGATCGAGACGGGCGTGCTCGTACCGCCGTAGACCACGTACATCCGCGCGCGAGCGACGATGACCAGGTCGTCGAGGCCGTCCTTGTCGAGGTCGCACAGCTTGGCGTCTTCGGGTCCGCTCTGACTGATCGGGAACGTCGTGGTGACGCCCGTCGCGAGCACGGTCAGCGATGTCGCGTTGCCCTGCTCCCACGGGACGGCAGCGACGCCGTGTTGGATGTCGACGCCATCGGCACCGACGTGCTGCCCGGAGCTCGCGCCGGCAACGATCGTGTGCATGGTCCACGGCGTGGCCATGTCGATCTGCTGATGCACGGTGACCGTGGATGGCCGGCTGCATGATGCGATCAGCAGTGCGATCGCGGTGGCGAGCGTGAGCGGGTCGCGCGCGAGAACGCAGCAGGACTCGGCATCGGAGAGGCGCTTCTGCATGATCAGCTCCACGACATGGTGAGAGGGGTGAGCGTCTGGAACAGCGCCTTGAACTGGGCGCTCGTCAGCTCGGCGTTCGCGCCGGTCAGCAGACCGCCCCAGAGGTAGCCGATGGCCGCCGACGTGCCGCCGGACGAACCGACGCCGACCGCGAGCCCGGCATACGTGCCGACCGTGCCGACGATCTTGTCCTGGTCCGTGAACACGAACGCGCCCGGCGTGGTCACGTTGACCTGGAGCGCGACGATGTGGACGGTGTTCGTGCAGATGTTGCTCGCGCCATTGACGGTGGTCCCGCCCGCGCCCTGCGTCGTGCACTGCGCCACGCCAGTCGTGACCGCAACGCCGAAGACGGCGCCGGTGGTCGAGTCGAAGCGATGGATCCGGCGACTCGCCGCGGGGATCGCGCCCGGCGTGAGGATGTACAGGAGCAGCAGGCCCGAGGTCGTAGCGATGTCGGGGACCGTCGTGGTGTTCTGCGCGTTGTGGTTCGCTGCCGCGTCGGGCAACGTCATTGCCTTGTTGGCCCAGCCGGCAACGGCCTGCTGGTACAGCCACGACGCGCCGGCGACGGTCAGCGTGTTGCCCGCCGCCAGCTGGTCGGAGACGTTGCCGCTCGCCGGCGCGCCGAAGTTCCAGCTCGACAGCGCGCTCTTACCGGAGAGGCCAGCGACGTTGAACGTCGTCGTCCACTCGCCGGCGGTCGCTGGCATGTACCAGCCCGACGTCGCATCGCGGGTGACGCCCGCCATCGGGCTGGCCGCCCCACCGCCGAGCTCGTCGACGCCGATACCGATCGCCTTCCCGAAGGTGCGACCGATTCGCTTGCCGATCCGGTGGCCGATCACAGCTACACGCCGACCTTCCCGTGGATGGCGCTGCGAACGACCCCGCCGACGGTAAGGACGAGCTTGAAGCGGCCGCGGCGCGCCCCGACGTTGCCCATCGAGTACATCGCACCGCCGGCGTTCGTGCCGCCGGCGGTGACGGTGGCCGCAGCGACGGTGTTGCCGGTGCCAACCACGTCGACCTGGGCGGTGGATGGGTTGCTCTGGATCCAGTTCCCGGCCGTCGCGTCGTTGTCGGCGACGTCGACGCGGGCGCCGATCGGCAGCCCACCACGCTTGGCGGGGAAGTTCGTGAACTCGACGGTGATCGCACCGGCGACCGCGGCGGCCCATGCGAGCTGACCTTCGATCAGCGCGGTATCGGCTGGCGTCGGCGAGAGTTGCGATCCGAACGGGAAGTACCAGGTGCCCGCAGTCAGCGTGCATCCGACGCCCTCGACGTTCGGCGCCAGGGTGCCGTCGCTCTTGATGGCATCCAGGTCGCCGGATCCTGCTCTGTTGTAATTGTCCACAGTAGTTCTCCTCTCAGCTGCGACCCGCGGCCTGCTGCTGCACTGGCGTCGGCTGCTCCACGGACTTGCGGAGCGAGCCGAAGCTCGGGTTCGGGGTGACGGTCGGCTGGCTCGTGCCGCCGTTCGTGTTCGGCTCGGCGGCGAAGTTGCCCTGGAGCACGCGGAGGATCCGCGGCTCGAGCGCGGGGTCGACCGCGATGCCGGTGAACATCGAGAGCGCGAGGCGGTTGCGGTACGGCAGCGCCTGCTTCAGGTCGGGGAGCTGCTCCAGGACCATCTGCTTGAGCTGCGCGGCGCGCTCCGGGTAGACCGCGTGGTAGGCGGCGACGTCCTCGGGCGTGATGGTCCCGTGCGCGAGCCGGTGCTCGACGCCCTCGGGGTGCTCGGCCGCGGCGACCTTGCGGGCGAACGAGCGCATGTCGAGCTCGCTGGGCTTCCAGCGGTCGGGGCCGCCGATCGGGATCCCGCCGATGTCCGGGCGGCGCGGCAGCTGGCTGGCCAGCCACTCGATCCGCGCGACGGCCGTGGTCTCCATCTTGTCGGCGAGCACCGGCGAGACCATGCCGATCGGCGCGAGCTGCTTGGCGATCGCCTGGCGCGCCTCGGGCCGGATCCGCGGGGTCCCGGTCTCGTCGTAGGCGGTTTGCGCGCGGAGCTCGGCGGAGCGGGCGTGGTAGAGCCCGGCGAGGTCCGTCGGCTGCGGGGCCTTGGGGTCACGCGGGCCGAACGCGGCGTTCGCGAGGACCCGGGTCGCCAGCACGGGGACCAGCGGGGACTTCGCGGCGGTCCCCAGGAAGGCCTTGGCGTTCTCGGCGGTGCGCGCCGCGGTCGCCGCGACGTCCTTGCCGAGCTTGCCGAACACCAGGTCCCCCACGAGCTTCGAGGCCTTCGCGCCGATCACCGGCGCGAAGTGTCCGAGCGGGGACGCCAGCGCCGTGGCCGCGCCGAACACGTGGCCCTCGAGCATCTGCTGCGGGAGGGACTTGGGCGCCAGCGGCATTTGGAGTGCCGCCTTGGCGTCCTTGATCGCCTGCAGGCGCGGCGAGGTCAGCTCCGCCTTCGGGACCAGCGATTCGGTGATCGACTCCTGGAGCGCGCGGTTCCGCTCGAGCAGCTCGGGCAACTTGCCGAGCGCCTCCTCGCTCTGGCCGGAGACCTGTCCGCCCTTGAGCGCCTCGAGGAAGCCCTGCGCGTCGTCGCGCGCCACGGTGACCGCGCCCTTGCCGACCTTCACGCCGGCGTAGCTGCCGTAGCGCTTGGCCGTCTTGCCCGAGAGCTCGAGCTCCTTGACGAAGGGGCCAGACTCCGCGAGGTCCTGCTCCAGCCCGGCGGCGAGCTTGCTGTTCGTCTCGGATAGCTTCGCGGTGATGGCGGTGCGGTCCTCGAGCGCGGCCGCAAGCGCGTCCTCCTGCTGGCGGAGCGGCTTGAGCAGCGAGCGGGGGTTCTCGGCGAGCCCGCGAGGGTCATCGAGCGCGGCGCGCAGCGTCTTGTTGCTCTTGGTGAGCGCCGCCGAGCCCTCGCCCTCGTCGATCACGAGCCACGGATTGGCCTCGCGGACCGCCTGGCGGTAGGCCGTGGCATCCCCGACCGCCTTCGCGCGGGCGGCGCCCTGCTGCGTGGCGAGCTCGCCGACCTCGGTCTCGTGCGCGGCATCGAGTCCCTTGATGTCGAGCCCGGCCAGGTCCGGCGCGGCGCGCGCGGCATCGCCGGCGACCGCGCTGCTGTCGAGCGCCTTGCCGGCGCGCCCGAGGCCGCGCTCGACGCTGCCGACCCCGCCGGTGGTCTCGCCGCCCAGCAGGAACTTCGAGGACAGGCCCGATGCCGCGCGCTCGGCGGTCAGCGCGTCCTCGCCGATCGCGGCCGCCTTGCCGAGACGTGCAGCGCCGGCGAGCTGACCCGCGAATGGGATGATGGCGCCGCCGACCGTGCCGATCGTGCTGCTCGTGGGGTTCACGGCGCGCAGCGTGTCCGCCGCCTCATCGATCCCGAGCGCGCTGAGCCCCGCATCCGAGGCGCCGAACGTGGCCGTTCCAAGCGCGCTGATGCCGGCGGTCGCGAGCTTGCCAGCCGCGCCGCCGTACTCCTTTTCGCGGATGTTGGACCTCACCGCCGAGAGCTGCTGATCCGGCGTCTCGACAGTGAAGCGGCGACCGAGATACGTCGGAACATCCGCCTGCGGGACGTCGACACGCTCGCCCTCGGGGCTCGTCAATGTGACCGTGTCGCCCATTACTGGTCCCCTGGCGGGCCGATCTGCGGGCCCTTCGGTCGATAGCCGTGGCTCGAAAGGATCTTTGCTGCCTCGCTGCGGACCGCCGGCGTTTCCGAGTTCATGAGGGCCTTGTTGAGCTGGTCGAATGCATGAGCGCGGCCGGCTGGCTCTGTGTTGCCGAGCTGGCGCGCGAGGTCGTTCAGGAGCAGCTGCTGGTCATCGGTCAGCCCGCCGCGGCTCGCGGTCTGAGCCAGCTGCGAGACGTCCAGGCCAGCGCCGACTCCGCCGGTCGGCGATGAGAGCAGCGTGTTGAGTTCGCGCTCATCGAGCGTCTCGACGTGTCCCGGTGGCCGCGACGTGTCCGTGATGACGGGCGCGCCGCGATAGCGAGCCTTCTGCCGCAGCGCGATGGTGACGTCGTCCTTCGCCGAGTCGATCATGTCGTCGATGCGGCGAAGCCCGGTGCGCTTGTTCAGCAGCCGGTCCTTGTAGTTCTCGAAGTTCGGACCGAACAGCTCCTCAACGGCCTGCATCTCTCGGCTCGACGGGTTCGCGCCCATCGATTTGATGAAGTTCATCTTCGCCTTTTCGAACTTCGTCGTAATGCTCGCCCACGTTTGGCGATCGATCGACGATGGGTCATTCGCGAGCATGCGGCGCGCCTCGCCGAGCACGTTGACGAAGTCCTGCGTCTGCGTGATGTTGTCGTTGATCTTCGCGGTCTCCTCCGCTGGGAGGCGAATCACCGCACCCTTGTCGTCGGTGAGTGGATGACCGTCGGGGCCCTGCACGGTGGTTGAGGCCTCGGACGACTGCGCCTCGCGACCCTTGCCGACCGCTTCCATGAGCTTCACGTGATCCGCGAGGGTCATCGGCTTGGGCGGAAGAGGGATGTCGATGCCCTGCGACTTGTAGAGCGCCTGGAGTTCGCGCGGCTGGAGGACGTCCTTGCCGCCGCCGGCCTGCTTGAGCGCGAGCTCGCGCTTCTTCAGATCGAGCTCGCCTTGCTTCACGCCGAGCTCGCCGACCTTGATGTTGTACTCGCCCTGCTTGATCTGATTGTCTAGGTCGGCCTTCTGATAGGCGTCCTGGACTTGCTGGATCCGTCCAGCGACGCCGTTCATGACTTGGGCGATGCCGAGCGAGCGCGTGGTGCGCGGGTCGAACTGCTGCTGCTGGGTCTGGAGGCTGGCGAGCGCGCGCTTGTAGCCCGCGAGCCGCATGACCTCGGCCTGGTGATAGAGGTCGGCATCAGCGGCGGACTGGTCATTGATGAGGCCCTGCTTGCGCGTCAGCTCGGTGCCGCGGTTGCGGAGGTCGGCCTGCTGGGCATCGACATCGGCGCTGACCTGCTTGTCGATCCAGTCCATCGCCTGGTTGTGGCCGTTGCCGCCGGTGGTGCCGGCGACGAGTCCGCCCGAGAGCGCGGCCAGCCACGTGCCCGCGCGGCCGATCGTGTCGAGGTTGTTGAACCAGCGGCCTCGGTCGAGCCTTGTATTCGCGATCGCATCGCTGTCGGCGTTGAGCTTCTCGCGCGCGGCCTGCGACCGCGCCATGGCCTGCTGGTAGTTGAAGTAGCTCGCGGTCTGCTGCTTCGCGTCTTCGAGGTCGATCTTCGCCTGTTGCTGCGCGACGAAGTCCTGACGCCGGTTGTCGAGGTCGTACTGCGCGGCGGCCGCCTTGTACGGGTCGCGCATGTAGTCGGCCGCGAGCTCGCGCGATGTCTCGTATTCCTCGGGGAGCGCTGGCTGCGCCTGGTCGAGCGCGACATCGTGCGGCGTTCCGGGCGCGATCCCTCCGGCGATCGCGTCGGGCGCCGGCGCCGGTGGCGGCGGTTGTGCGACGGGCTCCGCGCCGTAGGGCAGCGGCGGCGCGGCATCGACCGGAGGCGGCGGGATCGAGAGCGGCTGATCTTCCGGGCCCGGCGGCCCGGCGAACGGCAGCGGCGGCGCGGCATCGACCGGCGGTGGCGCCGGCGGCGCGCCGGCGAGCTCGTCCGTAACGGGCGGCGGGACCGGGCCCATGCCGGGCGGCCCATCGGGCCACGCCTGCTGCCACCAGGGCATGGCCCCAGCGCCGGCGATGTCGTCGGTCAGCGCCATGCTACTTCGCCTTGCCCTCGAGCTTGCCGAGGCGCTCGGCGAGACGTGCCACCATGGCGGTGTTGCTGGCCGCGAGATGACCCGCGTGGATCGCCTTGCCCTCGGGCGTCTCGATCACCGCGTGGCCGAGCCCGGCCTTCTCCAGACCCTGCGCCATCACGCCGAGCCGCTCGCCCTTGCCGTGTCGCTCGGACTTGTAGCGGAAGCGGTAGGCCTTCAGGCCCTCCATCGCGCGATCCGCGTCCTTGCCGCCGTCCTTGATGCCCGTCTTGAGTCGCTCGTCGGACATCGCGGCCATCTGCCCGAGTGACTGGACCGCGGGCCCGTACTGCTGCACGAGCGACGGCGCTTGCTGGCCGAAGGCACCGGCGCCGTAACCGTTGATCGCGTTGCCGCGCGAGCCGAGCGCCGCGTTGACGTCCTGCCCGCGCATCGTGCCGAGCAGCTGCGCGAGGTTCTGCTGGGCCTGGTTACGCTCCTGAAGACCGGCGACCGCCTGCTGGCCGGTCATCCCGTATGCCGATCGGCCCATGTTCATCGCGGCGTTGCGCGCCGCCATCGCGGCGTTCTGCGGGTTCGCACCCGCGGCCATCGAGCGTTGCGTCGCGAGGTTCTGATCGAGTCCTTGACGGAGCTGCAGCGCCGACACCGAGTTCTCGCCATTCGCGAGCTTGCGGAGCGCGTCGAGCGATTGCTGACCCTGCGCGGTCATGTTGTTGTAGTTGCCCTGCGCGGTGTCCGCGAAGCCGCCGGCCGCGCCCGCTTGCTGCTGGAGCTGCCGCTTGCGCTGCGCCTCGAGCTCGGCGTCGGGGCTGTTCATCGCGCCGCTGATCGCGTTCGTGACCGCGCCGCCGGATAGGCCATTCGCCACCGCGCCGAGAGGGCCGCCGAGCGCAAGGCCTGAGAGGTAATCGCCGTATCCCATGGTGCGCTCCTACGTCCTTTGCGCGGCGGGGAGCCGCTGGTTCAGCTTGTTGGGGTGGCTCCCGACCAGCAGCGCGAGGCCGGTGAGCTTGAGCGCCTCGCTGAGCGGCGGCCCGTACGCGCCGCTCGAAAACTGGCCGCTCGTCGTGGTCCCGTTCATCGCGGTGGCGTTGAGCACCTTCGACGGCGACACGTCCGCGCTCACGATGAAGCACAGCAGAGACCCGGCGCTGATCGCCGCCTCGATCTGGCCGACCGTCGGCGCAGATCCGGTGCGGCTCTGCACGCGGATCCCGACGTTGTTGAGGGCCTCCACCCAGCGCTGCGCGCCCTGGTCCCACCGCAGGTGATCGCGGACGTCGATCACGAACGAGCCGGCGGCGATCGCATCGAACGAGCACGTGAACGTCACGACGTTGCCGCGCTCACCGAGGTAGGGCGCGAGCGGCGCGAGTCCGGCGTTCCAGTTGCCACCGGAGAGGCATTGCACCGGGTTCGGCAGGACGGCAGTGAGCAGCGCAGCGCGGAACGCCTCCGACACTGCGGTCAGGCGGACCTTGATGGCCTGGCACTGCTGCCGCGACGGCCCGTGCTTGACCTGAAGCGGACCGCCGACGGTCGTGGAGCCGAGGTTCGCGTCCCACGGGAAGTCGTCGGTGTAGACCCAGCCGCCGGCGCCGTCGCTCTGGTAGTCATAGGCGACGCGGATGCGCAGCAGGAACGCGCTGCGGAACTCGCCCAAGATCATGATCTGCGCGACGCGGCCGTAGCCCTGGAGGTCGTTGAGCTTCACCCACGTGCTCTCGACGTCCTGCCCGTAGGTAACCCCTGCAAACACCGCCTGCTCGAGCATCGCGGTCGAGCTCGTGAGGTAGGCGTAGGTCCCGTTCCAGATGATCGCGTCGAGGCCGCCGGCGATGGTCCATTCACACCACTGGTTCACCGATGGGCGGTAGTCCCAGACGATGAGCCGCTGGTCGGTCAGGATGCGGATCTGGAACTGCGACTCGACGACGTGGATCGCCTGCACGGTGTCGGCGTCGAACGCGGACGGGCCATCGCTGATGTCGTCGATCGCCCAGCCGCGGTTGAGCAACTGCCAGCCCTTCGAGCTCTTGAACACCAGCCCCATCGGGCCGAGCGCCACGGCCTCCTGCGACACGGCGCCGATGTCGAGCGACAGGATCCGGCCGGGACCGTAGTTCTGTCCCTCGCCGAAGTTGTCGAGGCCGTCGCCGGCGAACGCGTAGATCGCGTACTGACGGAACACGATCAGCGTCTCGTTGAGGAACGCGATCGCGGTGATGTCGCCGCCGGCGCGGGGCACATCGATCACGAGCGCGTCGTGGAACGCGGCGACCTCGAACGCGTTGCGCTGCTTCGAGTACCAGATCCGGTCGGGGTCGCCTGCGACGCCCGCGAGGAACAATCGGGTGTCCGATGCGAGCACGATCGTGGCGCCGGGCGGCGCCAGTGACTCGAGGAGCGTCCCGTTCTCGGGGTTGCTCTGGAGGATCGTGATCGCCGTGTCCGCGAGCGCGTCGTGGACCGTCGGCAGCGGGAACACCGTGGGGTCGTTCGCGATGTACTTGTTGCTGCCCGACAGGACTGACGAATCACCGCTCGTGATCAGGTAGAACGGGGACTCGGCGATGGGCGCGACGATCGTGCGCCAGATCTCGCAGGCCGGCGGCTGCGCGATCTTTCGCGTGGTGTAGAGCGGGTTGACCGTGATGTCGAAGCCCGACGGACCGGCGCCCATCGTGGCCGCGACCACCGTGGCCGTGGTCGAGCGATCGACGTCGCCCTTCGCGTTGGGCCACTTCCACGTCGCCTTGTAGGCGTAGGTCCCGTTCGGGATCGCGCCAGCGGCCGCCACGCTCGCGCCGATCGCCCACGGGTAGATGTGGAACCCGACCTCGTAGAGCCCGGTCCCGTCGTATTGGAGGATCTCGCCGCCGGAGACGTAGAGCGTCCCGCCGAGCCGCGCGCACCGCCGCGCCTCGTTCGAGTCGAACGTGAACAGGATGTCTCGTGGGGCGCGCTCGGCATAGCCCAGGCTCGCGGAGTTGGTCCCAACTGGGACGAGGCGGCGGATCGTGTTGCAGAACGCGAACTGGTTCCCGCCGATGTTCACCACCCCCGGGAGCCTGAGCAGCGATGGGAGGCCGCCGGCGCTATCGTACGATGCCTTGCTGACGAGCGTGGCATCGTCGCGGAACAGGAACAGCGTGTTCTGCAGCTGCTGGACGAACCCGGTTGCGCTGGTGCTCGTCGCGCCCGCGAACACGCCCCAGACGTAGACCGAACCAGCGTAGTCGAAGGCGCGTGACGCAGGCGCGAGCAAGCGCACGAAGTTGGCCTGCGTCCCGAGGGTGTTGCCGGTATCGACGAAGTTGAACTTCGATGTCCAGTTCACGCCGGCGCCGATCGCCTCCGCTGACGACCAGAACGCATAACACCGGTACTGGCCGCCGTTCTGCACCGAGCGATGCGCCGCGGCGATGTGCGATACGGTGCCGGCGGCGATCGTCCCCACCGCCTGCGCCGTGAAGATGTCCGCGTGCGTGGAGGCGTTGAGCAGGTCGCCCTGGACGTTGGTCCCGTTGCCGCGGATGACCTGCGCCTGTGTGCCGGTCGGGTCGATCGATACGGCGATCGCACCGTCGCACGTGCGCGCCTTCGTCGACGACGTAAGCGCCAGTGCGGACGTGATCTTGACGACCGTGTAGGACGTCGTCGGGCTCAACGTGGTCGCGAGATACGCTGCGTCAGCTCCTGGGATCTTGACGATGTCGAATCGGTTACTGATCGTCGCAGCGTTCACGATCAGCGTCGGAGCTACGATGCTCCCGGCGACGTTGGCCGGGTCGAGAGCGAGCCCATAGATCGAGGTCGCGAGATTGCGGATCCATACGAGCAGCACCTTCGTGCCGAGCGCAACGAGCCGCGGCGAGCTACCGGCGAGCCCTGGATCCACCACCGTCGGCGGCAAGATGACCGCGCCCGTCGTCTTGTCGACCGCTGCCAGCTTGACCAGCTGGGCGCTGACGTCGGTCCCGCTCCAGCAGTAGAACACCGTGTTGCTGAGCTCGGCCCGATCGGTGTCAACCTGGTCCTCCGATCGAGCAAAGAGCGTCTGCTCCGCGATCTTCACTGCGAGGTGCGTCCCCTTGAGCACCCACGCGCTGTCGCGCGCGGACCAGCTGTAGAGCGCGGTGTCGGTGAAAAGCAGCCGCTCGGGGCCGTTCTCGACGATCTGCCGCGGGTTCGCGATCGATCCCCCGCCCAGGATCGCGGTCGGCATGCCGGCGAACGGCTTGCGGGTCTGGACGCCGCCGGTCTCGTCGAACTGGATGTCTCGCGCGATATCGAGCGCCGGGGGCTGCTTCGCACGCGCGTCCGTCTTGCCGCGGAGGCCGGCGGCGAGCGGAATCTGGAGCGGTGCGAAGTTGAGCGTCATGAGGAAGAGCAGAAGGAGGTCAAAGCGCGACCACATCGACGGTGACGGTCGCGCCCCATCCGGTGGCCTTGAGCGCGATGAACTTGGTCCGGTCGAAGCTGCCATCACGGATCTCCTCGATGCGGCCGCTCGAGCTCGGGCCGCGCGGCGGCGAGCACGCGACGAAGGCCGGGGGGCGCCCGAGCGGATGACCGACGAGGGTGATGACGCTGTCCGCGAGCGCCTGGGCGGCGATCACGGTCAGCGAGGTCGCCGGAAGCTTCTGGAGCTCGGTGATCTTCGCGTCGTGCTCGCGGCGGACCCTCTCCGAATCGATGTCCGGAAGCCGCGGCGTGATCGGGGCCGAGAGCTTGGTCACGTCCCGTACCACCAGGGCCAGTTGCGATAGCCGAAGCTGCGATCGTCGTTGCGATGGACGTAGCGCCGGCGCGGCTCGTTGAGCGCACGCAGGACGGCCCACTCCTCAACGCGTCCACGCGCGAGCTCGCGCTCGCGCATCGCGGTACTTGGGTCCTGCTCGGACTTCGCGAGGATCTTGACCGCGACGCCCCACAGCATGAAGGCCTCGCCGTCGGGAACCACCAGGTCGACCGTGGTCGAGTCGGCGGCGACCGAGAGATCCGGCGCCTGCGGGACGTAGAGCAGCTCGTACGTCCCGGAGACCGGGTTCGGGTAGAGATGGATCTGCCGGCCGACGAACGAGTAGCCGATCGCCTCGCCCGTCTGGCCGGAGTAGAAGTTGCGCTCCTGGACCATCAGCTCGCGCAGTGCGCGGCGGCGGCCCGTGGTCGTCCCGTCGTACAGGAAGTCGATGCCGATGAACGAGAGCTGGTCGGCGGGCTCGCTGTAACTCGCGGCGCCCGTCGCAGGGATCGTGGATGTGCTCTCGAAGTAGCGCATCCCGGTCCCGTCGATGAGCCCCACGAGCTCGCGGTACTGCTCCGAGATCGCCGCCTTCCATTCGAAGGGCGCGATCGCCGGATCACCCTCGCGATCAGCACGGCGCTGACAGCGGATGACCAGGTCGGAGAGGACGACGTTCAGCACCGCGTTGCCTCAGGTCGCCGCGTTGCCGGTCTGCGACGCGTATTTGAAGCCGAGCTTCAGCGTCAGGAACTGCGCCGCCGCGAGGTCGGTCAGTGTGAACGTGCTGTTGAAGATCTGGATCGGCAGCGTGAACGTCGCCGTGTTGTAGGTGCCGGGCACGACCGTGTAGCCCTTGAGCGCGGCGGGCGCCGCGGCCTCGAAGCAGTGCCCGGTGCAGCCGACGAAGAACCCGGGGTTCTCCTTCCACGTGAGGTTCACGATTCCGGTGCCGCCGGTGACCATCGTGACTGTCTTGCCGAGGACCTTGGTCGCGATGTTGGTGATCTTGACGACGCTCTCGACGAGCTCGGGCTCGCTCGAACGCTGCGGGAATGGGTCGAAAGACATGATGTTCTCCTCGAAAGGGAGAAGCGGGGCGGGCGCCCAGACGAGCGCCCTGACGCCCCGCTTCGGTTCTTCAGATCGCGATCACGAACGCGTCGCGCGGGTTGGGCTGGATGAGGTTGCCCATCGAGCGCGTGCGAGCCTCCACACCGTCGGCGTCGGTGTCGCGGAGGTTCATGTTCCCGTCGTCGTTGATGATGTGGACGAGGTCGCCGAGCGTCCGGTACTGCTGGGCCTCCTGGCGCGCGCCGCGGCCGCGGTTGAGCGCCACGTCGGGGTCCGAGTAGACCTTCAGCGTGCCGCCCGGGGTCGCGATCACGATCCGCTCGAAGCCGAACGTGCCCTCGCCGCCGCCACCGTCGTACTCGACCTTGGCGTTCATCCGGCGCGAGACCTGGTAGAAGCGGACGGGGTTGAGGAACAGCGAATCGACGCGGCCGCCGGCGGCCTGGACGGCGATCGCCGCGAGCCCGGCGTTGTCCTCGATCAGCGTCGAGGTGTCGTTGATCCGCGACCCGGCCAGGAGCTCGGGGTAGACCGAGCGGTCCTTGCCGCGGAAAGAGTCACCGCCGATGGGCGCGGTCAGCGGGGTGCAGACCTCGAGTCCCTCGATGCAGGTACCCGGGTCGCCGGCCGCGAAGATGAAGTCGTTGTCGGCGAACGCCGTGATCGCCGCGGCGCTGGTGAGCGTCACGGTGCCGGCGGCGAGGCTGACGCCCGCGACGGACGTGGTGCCGACGCGCGCGCCGGTGATGCCGTTGGCGCCGGTCGATGCGCCGACGATCATGCCGATCTTGAAGTTTCGGGCGGTGTCGGGGTCGGCGAGCGTGATGACGTTGGTCGCCGCCGACGCGCGCTGGCCGCGGACACCCGACTGGTCGCGCTGCAGGTCGAACGCGAGCCGATCGGTGTGCTCGTCGACGACGGAATCGACCTCGCCGGTCATCAGGTCGAGCAGGGCGCCCTTGGTGTCGCCGGAGGCGCGGATCGCCTCGCCGGAGATGTTCACGACGCCGAACTTCGACCAGCGAAGGGCGGTGAACTGGAGGCCCTTCGAGCTCGCGGCGCCGGTCTGGGCCTGCGTGAACGAGCCGGAGACGCTCGCGGCGTTACCGTACTTGACGGCGTAGCGATAATCCGAGCCGGTGAACCCACCGGGCTTCGTGATCATCATGAGGTAGGGGTGGAGACGGAGCGCGGCATCGCCGACGCCCTGCGCATAGGTCGCCTTGAATGCGTAGGCGACGGTGGTGAGAGTTGTGCTGGGTGCGGTCACGACGAACCTCGGAACCGAGCGCTGATGCGCTCTTGCTTGCGGTCATTGGTTCCGTCGATCTCGCCGGTGACTGGGTATGGACTTGGGCCACGCTTCGGCGCGCGCGGCTGCGCTGGGAACTAGTCGGGCATGCTGGCGAGGATTTCCTCGCGCGTCGGTCGCTTGCCCATCGCGGGGGCGGGCGCCTTGGGATCGGCCTTGGCGGCGGGCTTGGCCGGCGCCGGCTTCGCGGCGGGGGCAGCCGGCTTGGCGACGGCCTTCGCGATCGGCGGCAGCCCACGGCGCTTGCGCTCGAGGTTCTCGCGGCGCTCGAGCTCGGCGACGACCGCTTTGGGCTCGGGCTTGGCGCTGTCGCGCTCGAGCAGCTCCATGGCGACGCGCGCGAGGTTCTCGCGGACGAACGCGCCGCTCTCGGCCCGCTCCTCGTCGGTGTCGCCGGCGGTCATCAGCGCGTGCACGGCGGTGCCCGCCGGGACGGCCTTGGCCATCGACTCGATGTACGTGGCGGCCTCGCGCGCGAGCTCGGCCTGCTGGGCCGTCTGCTTCTTCTCATCGTCGATCGCGTCGAGGCGCTTCTGGAGCGAGTCGAGGCGCTCCTGCTCCGCGCGGTCCTTGCGAGCCTGCTCGGCGCGCGCCCTCCACTTGGGGTCCTCGCCGGCCTTGTCGCTGTGGGCGAAGAGCTGTTCGGCGGCGAACGCGAAGTCGGCGTCGGTGTAGCCGAGCGCGCGCAGCAGGCGGGCCGGGTTGCGCTTGGCTTCTGCGACGGCCTCATTGTACTCGGTGAGCTTCTTGACGTGCGGTTCGAGCTGCTGGCGCGCCGCGGCGTACTTCGCCTCGAACTCGGCCTGCATGTCGATCCGCTGCTTCTCGAGCTGGTCGCGCGAGCGCTTCTCGTTGCGCTGGACGGCCTCCAGGCGCTTCGCGGTCTCCGGATCCGTCTCGTCGGCGGGCTCGGCGTCGGGCGCATCCGGCTCGGCGGCGTCACCGTCCGGCTCCTCGGCAGCAGGCGCGACCGCCTCGGGATCGACCGGCGCGGCCGCGGCGGGCTCCGCCGGCTTGGCGGGCGCGGCCGGCGCGGTCTCGATGGCAGCGAGGATCGCGTCTCGCGTCGGGCGACCAGCGGGTGCTGCAGGAGCTGCTGGGGGCGTTGCAGGCTCGGCCATTCGACTTGAATGGTAGAGGGCGCCTCGACTGTCGCACCCGGATTAATAACCCGGATTATTAATCCGAGGTGGTTTCCCGGAAACCGTGCGCGTGTCGGCGACTAGCCTTGGTGCTGTGGTCTCTCTGGCCGAAGCGGTGGAGCTGCTGATCAAGAACGCTGCGCAGCTGCGTGCTGCTGGAGTCGCATCCATCACCGTGGACGGATTCGCGGTCACGTTGGCGCCGTACGTCGCTCCCTCGATGCCCGACGCCTCAGCCTCCCCGGGGTCGGCGACGCCCTCCGGCCAGAGCGACCCCCTCTACGACAGCGCAACCTTCGGTGGGGCGTCGGTCGGCTACGAGCTCGACAAGGACTGATCGATGGCAAGCACACGGCCGTACGTCGACCGCGACACGAATCAGAGCTGGTGGAAGGCCGACAAGGGCGAGGCGCACGAGCGCGTGTTCGACTATGTGCGCCAGGTCGAGCGTGCGCAGTTCGCGCTCTACGATCGGTTCAAGCGCCTCGAGTCGCTCTACGACACGAACCCGCGCACGAACTCGCTGACCGACCCCGAGCAGATGGAGCGCGTCAATGAGAACCTCGTGGCGTCGAGCATCGACACCGTGGCCGGCAACGTCTCCACGGTCGATGTGCGAGCGCGCGTCGAGACCACGGATGCCGACTGGTCGCAGCAACGGACCGCGAAGCGCCTCGAGTGGTACTGCGATGGCCTCGCGTCGATGTTCGGTGTCGGCGAGATGTGCCGCTACGGCTTCAAGCTCGGCGGCGCGCTGAAGGGGACCGGTGCGAACTACGTCTACATCGACCAGTTCGATGAGATCCGCGCCGTCCCGGTCATGCCCGACGACATCGTGGTCGACGAGCTCGAGAGCCACAACGGGATGCCGCGCCAGTTGCACCTCCGCCTGTTCATCGATCGCGACGACCTGAAGGCGCAGTTCCCCGGCAAGAGCCAGGAGATCGACGACGCGCAGCTCAACCCGAACGGCACGCCCTGGATGAAGTGGGCCGGCTACCGGCCGATCAAGCCGAACGAGCTCGTCGCGATCTGGTCGTGGCGGCTTCCCGTCGGCCCCAAGGGCCACAAGCGGTACGTCCCGGGGCGCGAGACGCTCACGATCGACGGCTGCGACCTGCTCGACGCCGAGTACGACGAGCCCGACTTCCCGATCGCGAAGATGGTGTGGGAGCGCTCGGCTCGCGGCTGGTTCGGCATCGGCCTCATCGAGCGCATCGCCGGGCACCAGCGCGCCCTGAACAAGCGCAACTGGCACATCGAGCGCGTGCTCGATCGCGCCGCGCAGCCGACCACATGGGTGCAGATGGCCGACGCCAAGCTCGCGGTGCAGTCGGTCGACCGGATCGGCAACGTCGGCGTGTACAAGGCGAGCGCGCCGATCACGGTGCCCGAGCCTCAGGTCAACCCCGAGGTCTACAAGAGCACGCAGGACATCCGCGACAACGCGCGCGAGCAGACCGGCATCTCGCGCATGGCGATGAACGCCACGAAGCCCGCTGGCGTGGACAGCGCGGTCGGCCTGCGCGAATACCGCGATCAGTCGAGCCAGCGTTTCGCGGTCCAGGCCAAGAACTTCGAACGGTTTTGGCTCGACACGATCTTGCTGCTGCTGCGGTGCTGCAAGAAGCTCGCGGCGCAGAAGAAGCCGACGCCCGTCGTTGATCGCAAGGCGCGGTTCGGGTCCAAGCGCATCAAGTGGGCTGACGTCGACCTGGGCGACCTCAAGATCCAGCTCGCCGCGGCGGGAACCATCTCCCAGACGCCCGCGGGCCGCGCCCAAGCAGTAGTCGAGTGGTCGCAAGCGGGCGTGATCAGCACCGACGAGGCGCGCCGGCTGATGGACCACCCGGATCTCGAGCGAGCGATGTCCATCTACACGGCGGCGCTCGAAGACATCGAGTTCACGATCGAGGAGATCCTCGAAGGCGAGACCCCGGTACCGGAGCCCTACCAGAATCTGAAGATGGGCGTCTGGCGGATGCAGCAGGAATACCTGATCGTGCGCGTCCTGAAGGCGCCGGAGCCGATCCTCGAGTCGCTGCGGGACTGGATCGTGATCGCCGCCGATCGCGTCGCGACCATGGCCGACCCGAACGCGGCGCCGGCGAACGAGAACGCCATGCAGCCAGCGAGCGCGGTCGCGGCGAACACGTACGCGCCGATGGCCTCCTGACCGAGCTTGCCGACCTGGCAGGACGCGAAGTCCGAGCGCCGCTTCGCCGCGACCGAGGGGTTCGACGCGAAATGGATCGAGGCTCGCGTTGCGAAGATCATCGAGAGCTGTCACCCGCGCCAGCGTGACTTCGTCGAGGATCAACACCGGCGCCTGACCGCGCTATGCGGCCGCCGGTCGGGCAAGACGACGGGCGTGCGGGCCCGGCTGGCCATCCGCATGCTCCGCACGCCGCGCGCGCGGTGCCTCTACATCGCGCTCACCCGCGAGTCTGCGAAGCTGCTCCTCTGGCACGACCTCAAGGACCTGTGCGAGCGGCTTGGGATCGCCGCGGAGTTCAATGAGACCGCGCTGCGCTGCACGTTCCTGCGGAACGGCTCGACGCTCGAGCTCGGCGGCTGCGACTCGAACGCGGAGGTCGACAAGTTCCGCGGTCGGAAGTTCCACGAGGTCGCGATCGACGAGAGCGCGTCGTTCCCCGCGAAGCGCCTCGACTTCCTCATCAACCGCGTGATCGCGCCAACGCTCGGCGACTACAAGGGCACGCTCGTCCTGGTCGGCACGCCGGGGCACATCCTGTCGGGCATCTTCTACGACGGCACCCGCCGCGGCTCGGAGGAGCACCGGCCGTACGCCGACCGGGATGCGCCCGAGTACGCCAAGTGGGGCCTGAAGTGGAGCTCGCACGCGTGGGCGCTGATCGACGGTGCGCCCTTCATCGAGGCGCTGGCGAACGCGTGGGAGGAGGCGCAGGCGAACAAGGAGGCGAACCGCTGGAGCGACGACCACCCGGTGTGGATGCGCGAGTGGCTCGGCCTTTGGGCAGCAGACTCGACCGAGAACGTCTTCAAGTATCGGCCGCATGTCGACGGCCAGCCGTGGAACCAGTGGGACCCCGAGCGCGTCGGGCCACTCAAGATCGCGAAGCTCCCCGATCGCGGCGACTGGGCGTACGTCCTCTCGATGGACCTTGGCGCGAGCGACCTGTTCGCGCTCACCGCCTGGGCGTTCTCGCCGAGCGACCCCGACCGGTTCATCTACCAAATCTACGAGTTCGCCGACAAGGGCATGTACGCACGGCGGATCGCCGAGCTCTTGCTCGGACCCGAGCGGAGCCACGAAAAGCTCGCCGGTGTGATCGGTGCGATCGGCGAGTGGCCGCTTGGCCTGGTCGCCGACCTCGCCGGCCTGGGCGACAACCTGATCAAGGAGCTGCGCGAGGTCTACGGGATCCCGTGCGCCGGCGCCGACAAGGGGTTCAAGTACAAATTCCCTGCGATCGAACTCTGCAACGGCGACCTCGTGGACGGCCGCATCAAGATCCTGAAGGGCTCGCTCCTCGAGCGCGAGGTCATGCAGCTCCAGTGGGTCGCCGACGAATACGGTCGGTTAAGCGAGAACCGCGCGCAATCCAATCACGCGAGCGATTCGTTCATCTACGCTCGGCAGGTGATCGCGCGACTCTTCGAGAGCGGTGCGGTTGCGGCGGCGCCGTCGCCGGAGGACCAGCATTACCGCACGCAGCACAGCGATAACGAGGCGTGGGGGAAGGGCAGCGTGTTCGGCGATCGCGGCGGGGGCTACAGGGATCCGCAGGGGCTCTAACGCGAGCTCGCGAGCCCGCGCCGCAGCCGGAGCGGCACCTTCTTCATGCCGGCGCGCAGCACCCGCCGCGCGAGCTTGCTGCCGCGCACGCGCTTCATCCCAGCGGGCACCGGGTAGCTGCGGCCGATGTGCTGGAGCTCGCCGGCCGGTGGCTTGGGCGGGTCGTCGGTCATGCCCACGGCCGCCGCTGTGCCTCATGGCCGTAAAACGTCCGCATGCGGACGTGCGGCGCACCGTCCACCATCTCGGCTCGATACATCCCGTCATCGCAGACAACGTGAACCGGTTCGAGCAAGAACCACACGCGACCAGGGCCATGCTTCTCCGCGATGCGCGCGATGTGAGCGCGGACCGCAGGTAGAACCTCCTCGGGTGTTGCCGAGGTGAATAGCCCGGTCCTGAAGAGCTCCGACCGGTCACCGTTGGGCTCGGAGATCAGCAGACTCCGTCCGAAGAAGTCGTCTGGCATCCGAACGAGCCCATGTGCAGCGAGCGCTGCAGTTGCTTCGCGCGCGATCGCGTCTCCGCTCGGTAGCATCTCATTCGACATGGTGGCCGGTTCACTCCCATCGAGGCCGAGCTCGCTGAACCGTTCGACAGGGCCACGCATCTACTTCGCCTCGGCCTTCAGGTAGAAGGTCTCGACGCTGGCCATCGAGATGTAGCCGACCTCGGGCGCGCGCGTCTTGAGCGCCGGGTACCACGTGACCTCGAAGGCCTGCAGCTGCGGGTACCAGAGGCACGTCCAGCGCGGCCCGCTCGTCACGTCGTCGTGACAGATCACGCGCTTCGCCGAGTCGTCGCCGGGGATGACCCGAACGTTGTTGAACACGACGAGCTGACACGGGAACACCGTGCGCTTGTCGGCCGCGATCGATGGGGGTTTCGGGTGGCTGATCTTCGCTGGTTCTGCTGCCTGCATGAGGTCTCCTATCGACGTCGTCCGTCGGACTTCGGAAATCTGGCCAGCATGGGTTGCCAGCGCGCGAGAGGGATCTTGTTGGCGAGCCGCACGACCACGCTCGTCTTGAACGTGTAGTCCATGGGCCGCTCGGAGTTGATGCCGGCTGCGGCGAACAAACCCCGCGCGATTCCCCAGCGCCTGAACGGCGCCTTGACGTACAGGTAGTGGACAACCGGAGGATCGGTGCCGGTGTCGAGGTCGAACGTAACGAACCCATGGAGCTGGTTCGGGTCGCCGGCGTTGCACGCGATGATCGTGCGAGACCCCGATCGGTCCATGAGATTCTCGATCTCGCCCCACATCTTGTCGTAGAAGGTCGCCATCGCGATCATCCCGGCGGTGTGGCTCTCGCGAAACGAGTCCAACCAGGAGCTCACGACAAAAACCCGGTCCTCCTCGCGGGATTCGCGGTACGCGATCGGTGTGGACTTCGCGACCGGCATCACGACGTCTGGCGCCTGACCCAGCGGCGCCGGGCGTCCTGGTTGCGCTGCTTCTCTCGCAGGTGCCACTCCGCCGGCGACATCCCATCGGCGAGGTCACGGGTGTCGAGCATCACGTGGGCCGGCGGGCGCTCGTCGCTCTTGCCCGTGTTGATCGCGGTCGCGAGCACCATGCCGACCAGCGGCGGGCTCAGGCGGTACGGCGCCGGCGCCGCGCACTCGGGGCACGGTTCGAAGTCTGCGTCGCGATCCACGACCGCCTCGAAGAACCCGCAGGACTCGCACTCGAAGTCGCGGAGGATCGGCGCGGACGCGTCGCCGCGCTGGCGGATCGTCCACGTCACTCAGGCGTCTCCCTTCATGCCGCGCGTGTCGGCCTGCCAGATCGCCTTGAGCGTCATCACCTGTCGCTCGAGTGCATCGAACTGCGGTGCCGCAAGGTCCCCGCTGGCCAGTGGCGACTGCGCTTCGACGAAGGCGACCGCGGCCTGCGCTAGGCTGAACATCACCTCCATGAACACCTTGTTGTCCGTCACCGCTCGCTCCGATCCTCATCGCCCGGGTCGTGCCCGAAGATCGCCGGCCATGGACGCTCGCGCGTCGCCGTGAATGTCGCCCGCCCCGATCTGTAGAGCGCCTTGAATATTGGGCCGAGCGTGGCGAGTGTCGCCGGCGGTTGAAGCAGGCGACGGAGCCGGGTCGCGAATTCCTTCCACCAGCGCACGCGTTTGAACGGCCGCCACCAAGGCGGCTCGGGACCGAGGTCAAAGCGGATCAACGTGACCGGATTGGCGACCATGTAGTCGGGCGTCCCCCCGAGCCTATCGATGTCGCGTGCGATGTCGCTGATCGTCACAGGACGCTCCTCTGCTCGTCGTCCACGGTCCCCGCGATCTCGCGGAGGATGTGCAGGCGCTTCTCTATCGGCTGGGCGCGCAGGAAGTCCATGACGACGTCCATGCGGAGCCCGCGGCGCTCGCGCGCGGACTGCCGGTCGCGCTGGCGGACCTCCGAGAGGCACCCCTGGATGGCCTTGCCGAGGGTGGCGGCCGCCTTGGCGAGCTCGGGGTCGAAGCTGCCCCGCTCCAGGGCCTCGCGGCGGCTCGTGACCACGGCGAGCTGTAGGCGGAGCTCCTCGACGACCCCCAGGAACAGGCTGGCGAGGGCGTCTACGGGGTTCTCGGAGCCCGTGGCGAGCGCTCGAGCGTCGTCCGCGAGGCTGGGCGGCGGCCCCAGCTCGATGATCTTGCTCGTCTCGCGGTTCTGACGGTCAGTGGTCATCGGTACTTGGGTTTCTGGGAGAAAAACTGCGTCTAAAACTCGCGCTTGCCTTCGTGCAAGGGCCCGGGTGGGTCCGGACCGGGGGATCGGGGGGGTAGGGGCACGGCCGGCTCGTCGCCGCGCCTTCTCCGCCATGTCCGAAGGCGGTGGCAGTTCGCGCATACCACCTCGCACTTCTGGATCTCCTCGAGCAGCTTCTTCTTGGTGTTCCAGAGGCGCGAGACCGAGGCGACCTTCTGGTGGCCGGGAAGATGATCGAAGTCCATGCAGGCTGGATGGAAGCGACCACCACAGTCGGCGCAAGGAACGCTCTTGAGCCGGACGATCTCGACTTGGTTGCCGCGGGTGCGGAGTTTGCGCTGCGTCCGCTTCGTCGATCGGCGGCATGTTCTGCACTCGCGTGCGCCGTCAGGACGCACGTACGTGTTCTCGGGCGTCAGCTCGTGATCGCGGAGACAATGGGTGAAGAGGATGCGCGCCATCATCGCCATCATCGATCACAGATACGACAGAGCCTGCCGCCCTCAGGGGTCACCATCGCGTTGAGCTTCAGGTCGTGGCCGCTCGGGCACGTCGTCGCGCGCACGCGGTTGCCCCAGCGCCGACGATGCAGGTTGACGGTCTGCGTGACGAGCTCGAGATGCTGGACGTTGCAGCACGCGCGACGCCTGCACCGGTGATCGAGCACCATGCCGTCGGGGACGCTATGCCCGTGCTCGCGCCACGTGATGACGTGGAGCTTCACCGGATGTCCGCCGCGGAACGTGATGCCGTAGCCGTGATCGTCGGTCCGCTTGGCGAGCCAGCAGCCGTACGTCAGGTCGATGTCGATCGCGTCGGTCATTCGTCGAGCAGGTTGGGCGCTTCGGTCGAGTCGTTGATCGCGGCGAAGTCGATCAAGTAGCAGGCGCCGAGCTTGAACTTCTTCAGCGCCTCCACCTTGTCGACGTGGAGCTCGAGCGTTCCGCTCGCGGTCGCCGCGTGAAACCGGAGGTCCTCGGGGATCACCGGGTCGAGCTGCGCGGAGAACCGCAGGATGCGCATCTCGGGCATCCAGGCTTGCTGGACGACTTCGCGCAGCATCATGCGGACGCGGATCACTTGGCGATCGCCGTCCGGACTGCCGCGTCCCTCGACTCGAGCAGCTTGCGGAGCGCGACGGTTCGCTCCGGGTTCCGCGGCAGCATCGCGACGATCGAGTACGCCGCGTGGCAGAACGGCTTGGAGACCGCCTGCAAGCGCTCGGGGAGATGTGCCCAGCCGAAGTATTGCAGGATCGGCTCGTTCTCGCCGTTCGCACCCCACGTCATCGAGAAGTCGCGCGCGAGGCGCTTGCAGGCCTTCAGGTCATCGACGATCGGCATCGTATCCGGCCAGTGGGTCAGCGTCGCTGAGACGATGCTGCATCCCTTCGTGGAGAGCATGTCGACGAAGGCCTTCGCCATGCTGTCCGGGTCACCGCCGCTTCCGGCAGGATCGTTCGTGAGCGTCAGCAACTCGCCAGCCTTCGCCGTGCGGTCGGTGCCATGCCCACCGACGGCCTCGATCTCGATCTTGAAGTTTCCCATGGCCTACGGTGGGCGACTCCGCGCCCGCTCGCAGCAACGAACGACCTGGGGTGGTTATTAATCCGTGCGCGGCAGCGTCGACAGGAAGCGACGGAGAGCCTCGCGGATGAGGTGCGAGCGGCTGATCTTCATGCGATCCGCGGCGGCGTCGATCGCGTCGAGCTCCTGGACGGGAAGGCAGAACGAGGCCTGGTCGACCCCTCCAGCGCGAATGCGGATCTTCCACGGCAAGCGACTCACGCGGTTCCCGATCGCCGCAACGACGCCCGGCCCCCACCACAGTGGCCGGTGCGACGATCACTTCGAGCCTACACGCTCCTCGGCCGGAGCGTGCTCGTCGGTATTGACGCACCGCATTGCCGGTCGCCTGGCCTGTGGTTCGATGAGTCCCAGCTCGATCGCCTTCGCGTAACCGTGCTTCCACACGTGGTAGCGTAGCGCGGCGTCTTGAATGCCTTGTGGAGGATCAGGACGAGGTCACCCCATGGCGCACCTCAGGCATCCGCGGACGCTCGCGGCGCCGCTTCTCTGCATCGAGCCAGACCTCGATGTGGTCGGGGTGATGCTCCAGGTAGAGCAGTGCGATCGCTCGGAGCTCCTCGATGCTCGCCTCATCAGCGAGCATCGCCAAGACGGTCATCATGACCGGAGATGCTTCGTCGAGCGCGTTGCGCTGCCTCATGCACGCGAGGTGGTCGCCGGCGAGCAGCTGCGGCATCGCGTTGTGCTCCGCCGCGATCGCGCGCGCATTGTCCGGCGCCTCGCCGCAGTCGGCCACCCAGAACTCGTCGGCGTCGAGCACGAGCCACCGGCCGTTCCCGTCGTCCACCGCCTTCCATGGTGCGGGCTGCGTGGCCGCCTTCGAGATGCGCTCGAGCTCGTCGAGATTGAGCGTCATGGCAGCAATGCTCCTTGGTAGCCGAGCGCGCGAGCGGCATCCGCGAACGCCGCGGACAACTCGGCCTCGATGATCTTCCAGTCGGACTTGACGTAGTCGATGGTGCCGACCGCCTTGGTCCAGCAGCGGTGCAGCGCGTTGTGCGCGCTGCGGTACCGGCGGAGCAGGTCGTCGACCGCCGCGTTGTACGCGGTCATTGAGAGACCTCCGGGAACGCGGCGTGCTGGACGCCGTCGAGGTAGGGCAGCTCGATGACGCCGCCGGCCTTCTCACGCGAGCCGCTTCCGAAGCAGACGGTGCCGGTCGTGGCTTCGGGCTCGCTGTAGTACGTCGCCTGTTTCAGGAAGTACGGCACGCCGGCCGCCGCGCACTGGTCGCGCAGCGAGCGCAGCCACGCGACGTCACACGGGCGCGCGCCGGGGCCGCTCTCGCAGCCGGCGATCACCCAGGCGATGCGCTGGCCGACCGGAGGACACGGCCTCCCCATGTCGGTTTGTTCTCCGGTCAGAGCATCGACCTGACACCACTGCCCGCCCTTCGCATCGTCGTCAAGATGGCGGAGGTTGGTCGGCCCGAGCAACGGCTCGCACGACAGGAACCGCACCGCCGCCGGCGTCCGCAGGAGCTCGGGGATGCGCTCGTCGGCCGCGTCCTGGTTCTCGACGCTGACGCCCAACCAGACGTTCGGCAGCGGCCACGTGGGATAGGTGACGTGCCCGCGGTCGACATGATGCGTGTCGAGCCACGCGACGCACAGCCGGACTTCCATGTCGCGGGTGTCCTCGTAGTGGACGACTGCCGCGTCGCGAGATCGACCAGCCTCGATGCTCATCCACTCGAACCACTCGCGCATGCGCTTCGCACGCTTCGTCAGCACCTGGAACGTGTGCTGCGGCGCGGCCGCCATGACGCCGAACACCGCGGCGATCTGCTCGTTCGTCAACCGCTCGTGAAACAGGTCGGACATCGAGTTGACGAACACGCGTTGCGGCTTGCGCCAGCGCAGCGGGTCCGCGAGGTGCTCGGCGACGAAGCGGACCTCGCCGGTCCAGCGTGGACCGGCCTGCCACACGACCAAGCCTTCGAACGCTTGCCCCGGGCCGCGGAACCGGTTGCCCTGTCGCTCGGCGTAGCAGTTGCGGCAGCCCTCTGAAACGCGCGAGCAACCGCGGATCGGGTTCCACGTCTTGTCGGTCCAGCTGATCGAGGTGTCACCCACGGTGAACCTCCGGGACAACGTCGTGGCGCTCCGGATGCGTGCGCGGGAGCAGGGCGGAACCATGGCGGGAGCGACCACCGACCACGGACTGAAAATCCGCGTGTCGTTGGTTCAACTCCGACCCTGGGCACCGACGGTTTCTCGACGAGGATGGTGGGCTGGTGGTGGTCATGCTGATGTGTCTCCTTGGTAGGCTGGAGTGCGCAGCTTTGATATTCCGCCGTGACAACGTCCGTGACAGCTAAGTCGGCTTTGCGCGCGTCCTGCGGTGGCCTCCCGGCCGCCACCCACATCGCTCGGTGAGCGCGCACCGGAGGCAATCGCCCTGGCCGCGGGACGCGAATGCCGCCGCGATCTCGGCGCCGACGTCGGCCGAGAACCATTCGCCACGGACGCGGCGGTCGGCGAACCGGTCGTGCAGGACGGCCTCGAAGTCGCCGCCGGCGGCTAGCGCGACGAGGTGCACCGCGACCGGCGAGCCTCGATCGAGACCCCAGAGGCGCTGGACGATGTTCCGGGCGCGCCCGATCTTGAACAGCGCCGCCGGCAGATCGGCCTCGACCACGTAGGTCCAGTCAGCCTGTCGACACGCGATCGCGCTCATCATCTCGGTGGCCGCGCGCCGGTGTTGGTCGCGTTCTCGGCTCGCATAGGCGCGACCTCTGACGGCATCGCGCGAGGCGAAAAAGTCTCGCAGCTGCGCGATCGCACGCTCGTCGATCCTGATGGACCTGCCGATGCGCACGCTCTCGACCCGCCACAGGTTGCTGTAGACCTGCGCCTCGCTGACGCCGAGCTGATCGGCGACCTCGCGAGCCGCGAACCTCTCGCGCTTCACCGGTTCTCTCTTCCACTTCGCCATGATCAGAAGATCAACGCCGCTCCCAGGTCGGCGATGGCTCGTCGCATCCCGCCGGCGCCGGGGAACGGGTCGGCGATGGCGTCCTCTGGCTTGGCGTTGAGCAGCTGCAACACCCACTGGCAGAACTCGGGCGACTTGGCTCCGGTCAGGCCTTTCTGCAGCGTGATGCGGCCAGAGAAGAAGTCCTTCGGCGTCGTCTGCTTGCCGCCCTTCTGTGGCGGCGGATGAGCGATATGCGGTGGATTCGCGCGGCTCGCGAACAGCACGGGTTCCCATGCGTAGGCCGGGCGGACGTCGAGCGGCGCGAACGGCAACAGCTGGCGGAGGCTCGGCGCGCTCGCCGAGAGCGCCCAGCCGTCGGGGTATTCGTCGACCAACCACTGAATCAGCAGCCGGTGCGTCTCAATGTCGTCCCAACATCGACCGTCGAACGGACGGAGCCGGTCGCCGTGCTGGTGGCCGTAGTAGCAGCAGCGACCGAAGTAGGGCGGATCGGCGTAGCAGAACTGCATCACTCCTCCTCCGTCGGCGGCTTCGGCAGCTGCATCGCCGGGACCGCGGCGATCGCGTCGTCGAGGTTCTCCTGGGAGAGCCGCCCGTACACCTTCTCGACCATGCGGGTGCTCGAGTGGCCCATCAGCGTCGCGACCACGAGCAGCTGCACGCCGTTCTGCACCAGCCAGCTCGCGAACGTGCGGCGCAGGTCGTTGGGGCTGACCCGCTTCACGCCGGCGTTGTCGCAGGCGGTGTGCAGCGCCCTCCGCACGTTGCCCCAGGGCGACACGACGCGGCCCGAGGCCTTGGGGCCAGCCGCCTCGAGCAGCGCGGCGAGCGTCGGCGCGATCGGCACCCACCGCGAGCGGGTCTCGCGCTTCTCACCGCGGAGCTTGAGCTTGCGCTTGGCGAGGTCGACGTCCTTCCAGTCGAGGCTCTCGACCTCGCTCGCGCTGCCGCCGGCGAGCGCCGCGATGCTTACCCACAGCACCCGGTTCGCGGTCGGGACGTGCTCTCGCGTGCGCCTTCGTTGCTTGCGCCGCGCGCGCCGAGCTCGAGCGCCATCGTCTTCGAGGCCTGGGCGTCCGAGGTGCTGCACGACCTTCGAGAACTCCTCCGGCGTCAACCAGACCTCGCGCGGCTTGTACCGGGGCGAGTGGTTCGGCATCGGCGGCATCACCGGCAGCACGCCGCGGGCGTGCGACTCGCGGAGCGCCCGGCGGATCACGATGAGCTCCTTCTGGACCGTGTGCGGGCTCGCCTTGCCGTGCCCTTTCTCGTCCGACAGCCGGCGCGCGACGTAGCTCGATAGCATGTCGCGGGTGATGTCTTGGACGAACGGGTCGCCGAGCGTTGTGAGGATGCGGCGGCCCTTCTGTTCGTAGAAGGATCTGGTCGCGGCCGCGCGGTCGTGCATCACGGTGATCACGTAGTCGATCGCCTCGCTCAACCGTTGCCGCCGCCCGCGAGCTTGAGGGGTCGCAGCCAGCTCGGCTTGGCGGAGCCGCTCCTTGGCGACCGCCTTGTCCTTGGTTCGGAGGGTTCGCTGGACTCGCTTGCCTTCGGGGGTGGTGTAGTCGCCGTAGTAACTTCCGCCGGCGTGGCGTCGGTAGAGACGTCCCATGGGCGCTCCGTGTTCTTCGCAAGGTAGTCGGCGAGGTCGCGCTCGGCGACGCGCACGCAGCGGCCGATGTGGACGCGCGGCAAGGATTGGAGGAGGCGGTACGCGTGCGCTCTGGAGATGCCCAGGCGCTCGGCGAGATCGCGAGGTGTGAGGTAGCGGGTCACGCACCACCACCGATTGCGCCGCACCCTCGGGAACACCCGAGCGCGATCTCGATCGCATCGGAGAGCGCGAGGCCGGGTGTTCCCTCGCGCGCGGCGCTCGTCGCGAGCGCGCACCGCGCGCCTCCGATCTCTTGCTCCGGGTAGCCGTCGCCGGAGCCGGAGCCGTAGCCGTAGCCGGAGCCGTAGCCGTAGCCGTAGCCGTAGCCGTCGCCGGAGCCGTAGCCGGAGCCGTAGCCGTAGCCGTAGCCGTCGCCGGAGCCGTCGCCGGAGCCGTCGCCGTAGCCGTAGCCGTAGCCGTAGCCGTAGCCGTCGCCGGAGCCGTAGCCGTCGCCGGAGCCGTCGCCGTAGCCGTAGCCGTAGCCGTAGCCGTCGCCGGAGCCGTCGCCATCGCCGTAGCCGGAGCCGTAGCGGTCTCGAGAACCTGCGCCGTGCAGAGCGCTCACGTTC
>Ga0137412_10000190_pt1 | contig 39012 bp, 36 predicted proteins | sample CZODoug2_1_16fun_FD_122160 | JGI IMG/M metagenome (GOLD analysis project Ga0137412, IMG submission 122160) | Vadose zone soil fungal communities from Angelo Coast Range Reserve, California, USA - CZODoug2_1_16fungal (Hybrid Assembly) | ecosystem: Environmental > Terrestrial > Soil > Vadose zone...
GGAGAACCCGGTCTCGGTGCGCGCCGTGGCCGACGCGGCCCAGGTGATCGTGCGTACCTGCGAGGGCATCATCGCGGGCCTGCACGCGGACTAATCCAGCGCGGCGCGCAGCAGTGAGAAAAGTTCGGAGCGGGTGGTGGCGCCGCAACGGGTGCGGATCCGGGCCACGTGGTGCTCCACGGTCTTGGCGGAGATGAACAGTCGTTCGCCGATGTCTTTGTAGGTCAGGCCGTCCAGCATCAAGGCCGCGACCTCGCGTTCGCGGTCGGACAGGTCGAGCCCATCGGTGGACGCCGGAGCTGACGGCTCGTCAGTCGACTCGGTCACCGCCGGACGCAGGCTGCGTGCGCAGCTGAGCAGGGTGGCCATCACGGTGCGGTCCTCGGCGCGCACCGCGGCCTGTCCGGCCAACCGGGAGGCGTCCCACGCGTGCCCGATGCGGTGCAGTCGACGGGCCGCACTTTCCACCTCGGCCGGGTCGATCCGCCCGGCCAGCACGGCCAGCCAGCACCGTCCGGCCGCGGCCAGCACCGCCGCGTGCGGGTAGCTGTCAGCGGCGCTCTCCAGCGCGGCCACGTGCGGGGCGGCGGCGTCCGTGCGGTCTGCCAGGCCGGCGGCCTGCACGCCGTACCAGTGCATGGGCGCCGACCACAGCGGTGGAGCTCCCAACCGGTCCAGCAGCGCCCACACCTCGGCCACGTGCGGAGCCACCCAACTTTCCTCGTTCAGCCGCACCGCACCCACCCACAGCTCGCCGACGGCGTGCAGCGCGTAGAGGTCGACCGGGTGGCGCACGATCGCCTGCCGAGCGCGTTGCCAGGCCTGCTGCAGCGCTCCCAGGTCGCCCTCCCGACGGGCGATGCCCACCTCGATCGCGGCGGCGGTCAGCTCCTCCCGCGGCTCGAACTGACGATCCGTCAGCAGCAGGCCGCGGGCCCGGTCCAGGTCCCCGCGCTGCATGGCCGTCCAGGCCAACAGCACGCGATGCCTGGCCCGGGCGAACACCCCGCCCAGGTCCACCTCGACCGCACGGGTGAGCACTGATTCGGCGACCCCGAACTCGCCGACGTTCAGTGCCACCACGGCGGCCAGGGCGGCCGGGGTGTCGGGCAACAAGGTGTTGCGGGCGGCGGGCTCCAACAGTCCGGCCGCCCGGGTGAGCTTGGACAACGCGGCGGTCGGTGGTCCGTCGATGCTGTCCAGCAGTCCGGTCGCGATCAACGACTCCACGCCGTCGCCGATGGTCGGGATGCGAGTGGTGGCGGGCCGGGCCGCGGCCCGGGCGCCGGCCAGGTCACCGGTACCGAGCAGCGCCGGCACCGCCGCCGGGCACTGCTGCCCGGAGGTGGCGGCGAACCAGCGGTGCAGGTCGGCCGCCCGGGCCAACATGCCGCGGCCGGACAACACGGCGGCGGCGACCGCCACCGCGAGGCCGCGGTCGTCCGCTGTGGGGTCGCCGACCGCCACGTCGGCCAGACGCAGCGCACCGTCCCGGTCGCCGGTCAGTGCCACCGCCCTGGCCAAGCGGGCGGCCACCCGCACCAACGGGGTGCCCGAGCGCACCGCGTCGGCCAGGGCCACCGCCAGTCGGGCGGGGTCCACCTGGAGGGTCTCCGCGATCAGGCCCGCCTCGGCCATGCCGTCCGCGGTGCCCAACAGGTCGTCGGTATCCAGTGGGATGGTCTCGTCCGCGATCGCCGCCCGGGTACGGGGCAGGATCAAGGCAGGTGCTGACGTCATGCGCATCCCTCCCTGCCCGGAGTCCGATACGTGCGGCGCGCCATTCAGCGCAGCCCCAGTGTGAACAACCGTCACTCAAATCCCATATGCCCCATTGGCAACGATCACCCCAATAGTCACTTGGCGCTTTTTGATCTTGCAAAACAAATCGGGCGCTTTCAGGGCTCCCGTCGGAACACGGCCGCGCTCTAGACTGTTGATTGCCCACAGACGTCCGGTACCCGAAGAGGACTGGAACGACGGCAATGAACGAACTACAGCGGCACCCCGCGCCCGCCGACGCGGCGGATCGACCTGCCCGTTTGGCGGTCGGGGTGCTCGGCTCCGGGCGCGTGGGTGCCGTCCTCGGCGCCGCGCTGGCCCGCGCGGGGCACCGCATTGTGGCCGCCTCCGGCGTGAGCGCGGCCAGCCGCGAGCGCGCCGCGGAATTGCTCGGTCTGGAGGTCGCCGACCCGCTGGCCGTGGCGGCCGCGGCCGAATTGTTGCTGCTGGCCGTGCCCGACGATGCGTTGCCCGCCCTGGTCGCCGGGCTGGCCGAAGCGGGGGCGGTGCGGCCGGGCACCCTGGTCGCGCACACCTCGGGTCGTTATGGCACCGGGGTGCTCGACCCGCTCACCCGGGCCGGTGCACTGCCCCTGGCACTGCACCCGGTGATGACCTTCACCGGCACCGTGGTGGACCTGGCCCGGCTGTCCGGCGCCTGCTTCGGCATCACCGCGCCCGACCCGCTGCGCCCGGTGGCCGAGGCGCTGGTGGTGGAGATGGGCGCCGACCCGCAGTGGGTCGCGGAGGAGCACCGCGAGCTCTACCACGCGGCGCTGGCCAACGGGGCCAACCACCTGGTCACCCTGGTCGCCCAGTCCGCCGACCTGTTGCGTACGGCCGGCGTGGAGGAGCCCAACCGCCTGCTCGGTCCGCTGCTGTCCGCCGCGCTGGACAACGTCCTGCGCAGCGGCGATGCGGCGCTGACCGGCCCGGTCGCCCGCGGCGACGCGGGCACCGTGGCGGTGCACGTCGAGGTCATCAGCGAGCAATCTCCGCAAGCTGCGGCGGCGTACGTGGCGATGGCCCGGCTCACCGCGGACCGGGCGCTGGCCGCCGGCCGGCTCACTGCTGAGCGGGCCGAGGCGCTCCTGGATGCGCTGTCCGCGGCCCATCCGTTCTCCGGGGGAGCCTCGTGACCACGACTCTGCGCAGCACCGTCGTCGTTCGCACGCGGGACGAGTTGGCTCGCGCCCTGGCCGGCCTGCCGGCCCCACGCGGGGTCGTAATGACCATGGGTGCGCTGCACGACGGGCACGCCGAACTGATGCGCCGCGCACGTGCCGAGTGCGCGAGCGTGGTCGCCACGCTGTTCGTCAACCCGCTGCAGTTCGGCGCGGGCGAGGACCTGGACCGCTACCCGCGCACCTTCGACGCGGACCTCGAGATCTGCGCAGAGACCGGCGTCGATGTGCTGTTCGCCCCCGGCGAGCCGGAGCTCTACCCGAACGGTCGGCCGGCCACCGCGGTCACCGCCGGTCCGTTGGGTGACGTGCTGGAGGGCGCCTCCCGCCCCGGCCACTTCGACGGGGTGCTCACCGTGGTGCTGAAGCTGCTTCACCTGACGGCGCCTCAGGTTGCTTACTTCGGTGAGAAGGACTACCAGCAGCTGACCGTGATCCGGCAGATGGTGGCCGATCTGGATCTGGACGTGCGCATCGCGCCGGTGCCCACCGTGCGTGAGCAGGACGGCATGGCCCGGTCCAGTCGCAACCGGTTCCTGGCCCCGGACCAGCGCGCCGCGGCGCTCGCGTTGTCCCGTGGGTTGCTGGCCGGCGCCGCCGCCGGACCGTTCGGCGCGGCCGCGGTGCTGGCTGCCGCGCACGCCGAGATCGACGGTGTGCCCGGCCTGGAACTGGACTACCTCCAGCTGTGCTCACCCGACCTGCAAACCGCCCCGAACAGCGGTCCGGCCCGGTTGTTGGTGGCCGCTCGCACCGGCCAAACCCGCCTGATCGACAATCTGCCCGTGGAACTGCACGACCCGTCACTGGACCACCCGGCCCTTACCCCTCGCGAAGGGACCAGCTGATGTTCCGCACCATGCTCAAATCGAAGATCCACCGCGCCACGGTGACGCAGGCGGATCTGCACTACGTCGGTTCGATCACCATCGACGAGGACCTGCTCGACGCGGCCAACCTGTTGCCCGGCGAGCAGGTGGCCATCGTCGACATCGACAACGGCGCCCGGCTGGAGACCTACGTGATTCCCGGCCCGCGCGGCTCCGGGGTCATCGGCATCAACGGCGCCGCCGCCCGCCTGGTGGCCCCCGGTGACCTGGTGATCATCATCAGTTACATGGGGGTCAGCGACGCCGAGGCCCGTGAGCTCAAGCCCACCGTGGTGCACGTCGACGGCCGCAACCAGATCGTGGTCATCGACGGCGACCCGGCCGCCCCGGTGCCCGAGATCGGGCCCGGCCGCGGCGACATGCGCGGCGACCATGTAACCGCCGATCAGTTCTTGAACCGCCACGCACTGCCGGTGCGCCAGTAACGTGTCCGCCTTCGCCGCGCGACTCACGGCCCCAGAACCCGGTTGGACCAGCGAGGCCGCTGTTGTCGTGGTGGGTTCGGGTATCGCCGGGCTCACCCTCGCCCTGCGCGCGGCGGAACTGCTCCCGGACGCGGCCGGCGGCGTCCTGCTGATCACCAAGGACGTGTTGTCCGCGGGCTCGACCCGCTGGGCACAGGGGGGCATCGCCGCGGCGTTGGGGCCCGGTGACAGTCCCGAGGAACACCTGCGGGACACCATGCTGGCCGGCGACGGCCTGTGCGACGCCGACGCGGTGCGGGTGCTGGTCACCGAGGGCCCCACGGCGGTCCGCCGGCTGATCTCCTCCGGGGCGGTGTTCGACCGGTCCGCCGACGGGGAACTGGTGTTGAGCCTGGAGGGCGGTCACCGCCGCAAGCGCATCGCGCACGCGGGTGGGGACGCCACCGGCGCGGAGATTCAACGGGCGCTGATCCACGCGGTGCACGCGCAGCCGCGCATCGAGGTCATCGAGCACGCCCTGGCCCTGGATCTGCAGCTGGCCGCGGACGGCGGGGTCGCGGGCATCACCCTGCACGTGATGGGCGTCGGCCAACGCGACGGCGTGGGAGCGATCGCCTGCCGCGCGGTGGTGCTGGCCACCGGGGGACTCGGCCAGATCTACGCCGCCACCACCAACCCGGTGGTGGCCACCGGCGACGGCATGGCGATGGCGTTGCGTGCCGGGGCGATCGTCCGCGACCTGGAGTTCGTGCAGTTCCACCCGACCGTGTTGTGGTTGGGGGAAGCCTCCTCCGGCCAGCAACCGCTGATCTCCGAGGCGGTGCGCGGCGAGGGCGCGGTCCTGGTGGACGGCGACGGTCGCCGGTTCATGCGCGGAGTGCACGAGTTGGCCGATCTGGCCCCGCGTGACGTGGTGGCCAAGCAGATCCTGCGCACCATGGAGGCCACCGGCTCCCCGCACGTCTGGCTGGACGGACGGGAGTTGGGCGCAGCGACGTGGGCGGAGCGTTTCCCGACCATCCTGGCCACCTGCCGCGAACACGGCATCGACCCGGTGACCGAGCTGATCCCGGTGGTGCCCGCCTGCCACTACGCCTCCGGTGGTGTGCGCACCGACCTGAACGGGCGGTCCTCGGTGCCCGGCCTGTACGCGTGCGGCGAGGCCGCCTGCTCCGGCGTGCACGGCGCCAACCGGTTGGCGTCCAACTCGCTGCTCGAGGGCCTGGTGTTCGCCGAGCGCATCGCCGCGGACCTGGTGCGCGTGCTGCCCCCGCCCCGGGTGCCCGCCCCGGATCGCCGCCCACGCGCGTTGATCGACGGCGCGGTGCGTGGCGATCTGCAGCGGCTGATGAGCGCCGGCGCCGGCGTCCTGCGCACCCGGGAGGGTCTGTCCCGCACCGCCGACGCGTTGCGCGACCTCGCCGGGAGCCACCCCGGGCAGCCCGGGGTGGAGGCCTGGCAGACCACGAACCTGCACACCATCGCCACCGTCTTGGTCGCGGCGGCCGCCGCGCGGGAGGAGACCCGGGGATCCCATTGGCGGGAGGATTTCCCGGCCCGCGACGATGTGCACTGGCAGCGTCACCTGGACGCGCACAGCGGCGGGGGGGCGGTGCACATGGCGCTGAGCCCGATCGCCCCGCCCACCGCCGATCCCGCGCCCTCCGCGGCACTGCTCGCCGAGCTCGCCGAGGCGGGGCTGGACTTCGCCGAGATCGAGGCGATCGTCGACCGCGCGCTGGCCGAGGACCTCGGCCCCGGTCGGGACGACGTGACCAGCGTGGCCACGGTGCGCGCCGAGCAGACCTCCCGCGCGGATCTGGTGGCCCGCGCCGACGGCATCGTCGCCGGGCTGGCAGTGGCCCGCTTGGTCTTCGAGCGGGTGTCCGGTGGCGACGTGGTCGTGGAGCGGTTCGCCAAGGACGGCGAGCAGGTGCACCGCGGTGAGGTGCTGCTCACCGTGCACGGGCACACCCGTCACCTGCTCGTCGCCGAACGCACCGCGTTGAATCTGCTCGGCCGGATGTGTGGGGTGGCCACCGCGACCCGGGCCTGGACCGAGGCGTTGGCCGGTTCGGCGGCGCAGGTGCGGGACACCCGCAAGACCACCCCCGGACTGCGCGTGCTGGAGAAGTACGCGGTGCGCTGCGGCGGTGGGGTCAACCACCGCATGGCGCTGTGGGACGAGGCGCTGATCAAGGACAACCACGTGGTGGCCGCGGGTGGGGTGGTGGCCGCATTCGAGGCGGTGCGTCGTGCGTATCCCGGGGTGCCGGTGGAGGTCGAGGTGGACTCCCTGGAGCAGCTCGACGAGGTGCTCGAGGCCGGCGCCGACCTGGTGCTGCTGGACAACTTCACCCCCGCGCAGATGCGGGTGGCGGTGGCTCGCAACGTTGGCCGGGCGCGCCTGGAGGCCAGTGGCGGGCTGACCCTGGCCGACGCCGCGGCGGTAGCCGCAACCGGGGTGGACTACGTGTCGGTCGGCGCGCTCACCCACTCCGCGCCGGTATTGGACGTCGCTCTCGACCTGAGGCCCGAGGACATCTGATGCTGCTCACCATTGACGTCGGAAACACCCACACCGTGCTGGGACTGTTCGACGGCTCGACGATCGTCGAGCACTGGCGGATCTCCACCGACGCCCGTCGCACCGCCGATGAGCTGGCGGTCACGGTGGACTCATTGCTCGCCCATTCCGACTCGGCCGACCAGGGCGATCGGCTCACCGGCATCGCGATCTGTTCCACCGTGCCCTCGGTGCTGCACGAGATGCGCGAGATGGTGCGCCGCTACCACGGTGAGGTCCCCACCGTGGTCGTCGAACCCGGCGTGCGCACCGGGGTGCCGGTGCTGATGGACAACCCGAAGGAGGTCGGCGCGGACCGCATCGTGAACGCGTTGGCCGCAGCGCACCTCTACGGTGGGCCGTGCATCGTGGTCGACTTCGGCACGGCCACCACCTTCGACGCGGTGTCCCTGCGCGGGGAGTACGTCGGTGGCGCGATCGCGCCGGGCATCGAGATCTCGGTGGAAGCCCTCGGCGCGCGCGGCGCGCAGCTGCGCAAGGTGGAACTGGCCCGGCCGCGCTCGGTGATCGGCAAGAGCACCGTGGAGGCCATGCAGTCCGGCATCCTCTACGGCTTCGCCGGTCAGGTGGACGGCATCGTGGACCGGATGGCCGTGGAACTGTCCGAGGACCCGGACGCGGTCACCGTGGTGGCCACCGGCGGCCTGGCGCCGATCGTGTTGGGGGAGTCCACCAGCATCGACAAGCACGAGCCGTGGCTGACGCTGATCGGGTTAAGACTCATCTTCGAACGCAATCAGTAGCCTGTGCCGGTGAGTGAGGACGAAGAACTCCCCGAACAGATGCGGGTGCGCCGCGAGAAGCTGGACCGCCTGCGCGCTGCGGGGGTGGATCCCTACCCGGTGGGCTATCCGCGGACCGCGACCATCGCCGAGGTGATCGCAGCTCACCCCGGCCTGGACGTCGACGTGGCCACCGGGGACATCGTGGGCATCGCAGGTCGGGTGCTGTTGTCCCGCACCGGCGGGAAGCTGTGTTTCGCCACGCTGCGCGACGGCACCGGCGACCTGCAGGTGATGTTGTCCCTGGACCAGGTGGGCGAGGAGCGACTCGCGGCGTGGAAGACCGACGTCGACCTCGGGGACCACGTCGGCATCACCGGTGAGGTGATTACCTCCAAGCGCGGCGAGCTGTCCGTGCTGGCGCACTCCTGGGCGCTGACCGCCAAGTGCCTGCGTCCGTTACCGGACAAGCACAAAGGTCTGGCCGACCCGGAGACCTTGGTCCGGCAGCGCTACGTCGACCTGATCGTGAACCCCGAGGCGCGGCGCATGCTGACCGTGCGCAGTGACGCGGTGCGCTCCCTGCGCAGCACCCTGGCCGACGCCGGATTCCTCGAGGTCGAGACCCCGATGCTGCAGGCCGTGCACGGCGGGGCGAATGCGCGTCCGTTCATCACGCACATCAATGCTTACGACGCTCAGCTCTATCTGCGTATCGCGCCGGAGTTGTACCTGAAGCGCTTGGCGGTCGGCGGGGTGGAGAAGGTCTTTGAGATCAACCGCAACTTCCGCAACGAGGGAGTGGATGCCTCGCACAATCCGGAGTTCACCATGCTGGAGGCCTACGAGGCTTACGGCGATTACAACAGCATGGCGGCGCTGACGCAGCGTCTGATCCAGACGGCTGCCGTCGACGCATTGGGCTCCACGGTGATCCGGCACGGCGATGAGTCCTACGACATCGGCGGACAGTGGCGCGCGATCACCGTCAACGAGGGCCTTTCCGAGGTACTCGGTACGCCGATCACCGCGGACACTCCGTTGGCCGAGTTGATCCGAATGTGTGAGAAGGCCGACGTCGCACTCGATCCGAAGTGGAACCGCGGCCAGGTGATTCTGGAGATGTACGAACGCCTCCTCGAGGAACACACTGTGCTGCCGACCTTCTACCGGGATTTCCCGACTGAGGTCTCCCCGCTCACCCGGGCGCACCGGGACGACCCGCGGCTTGCCGAACGCTGGGATCTGGTGGCATTCGGACACGAGATCGGTACCGCGTATTCCGAGCTGATCGACCCCACTGAGCAGCGCCTTCGATTCACTGCGCAATCCCTGCTCGCCGCCGGCGGAGACGCGGAGGCCATGCAGCTGGATGAAGACTTCCTGCGCGCGCTGGAGTACGCGATGCCGCCCACCGGTGGTATGGGAATGGGTGTCGACCGATTGCTGATGATGTTCACCGGGGCGAGCATCCGGCAGACCGTGTTGTTCCCCTTCGTGCGCCCGCAGGGCTGAGTTGATGACCGCTGATGGCGTGGTGATCCGCCGCGCCCGGACCGCCGATGTGCGCTCGATCCGCACGTTCATCGATGTGTACGCCGATGACCGGATCCTGTTGTCCAAGGCCACCGTCATGCTCTACGAGGATGTCCAGGAATTCTGGGTGGCCGAACTCGACGGCGCGGTAATCGGCTGCGGGGCGCTGCACGTGATGTGGGAGGACCTGGCCGAGGTGCGCACGCTGGCCGTCGCCCCGGCGCACCGGCACCACGGCATCGGTCATCTGTTGTTGGCCCGGCTGATCAACGTTGCCGGTGAGTTGGGTGTACGAAAAGTGTTCTGCTTGACGTTCGAGGCGGACTTCTTCTCCCGACACGGATTCCGGGTCATCGACGGTGTTCCGGTGGATCCGGCGGTGTTCGCGCAGATCCTGAAGTCGTATGACGAGGGCGTTGCGGAGTTCCTGGATCTGGAACGGGTCAAACCGAACACATTGGGCAACTCACGCATGCTGCTGGAACTCTAGTTCCCATTCGCGCGGCGCAATTGTGCGTGATGGGAATTCATGATTTGCTTTTGCCCGCGCGGCGGCGGTTGCCGCATGTCGAGGACTGAGCAGAGGAATCCTACAGATGGCATCCAAGACCCTGGTCATTCTCGAGGACGACCTTGACGGCGGACAGGCCGACGAGACCGTGTCGTTCTCCTTGGACGGCGTCTCCTACGAGATCGATCTGTCATCGAAGAACGCCGGTAAGCTCCGCGATGCGTTGGCCTCTTATGTCGGTTCGGCGCGGCGTGTCGGCGGTCGCGCCGCGCGCGGTCGGGCCGGTTCGGCGAAAGCCCGCGGCGGCGGGGTGAACACCTCGGAGATTCGCGACTGGGCGCGCGCCAAGGGCCTGGACGTCTCCGAGCGTGGCCGAATTCCCGCCACGATCATTGAGCAGTACAACGCGGCGCACAAATAGCGCTCAGTGCACGGCGTAGGCGTCGGTGACGGTTTCGGACACCGACGCCCCACTGGCGCCGGTCGCGGTGGCCCGTAGTGAGACATTCCCGTTTGCCGGGTTGTGAATGCTGCCCACCCAACGTCCGCCCTTGCGCACCAGTGTGACCGCGTGCCAGGTCTTGCCGTCGGTGGAATAAGCCAGCACCACGGCGCGCACGGCCTTGAGCAGTCCGGTGACCTCGATCGCCACCGGCGTGTTCGACGAGGCCTTGGCCTGGTTGCGGTTGTCCAGCCCGGCCGGGGACAGGTGCAGGTAACCGGTCTCCGTCTGGCCCTTGTTGGCGGCCTTCAGATGCCAGCGTGCACTGATCGTGGTGGCCAGGTCCCCATTACCGCGGGTCGCGTTCATCGTGACGTCGTACCAGGCCGGCGCACCGACCCCGACGGCCACGGATGGCCCGCTACCGAGCTTGGTGGCGCCCCGGCTGATCGTGTACGTGACGTCCTGCGGCTGCAGTTGGCAGTCGGTCAGGGTGACTCCGGCACCGCTCCAGGCACAGATGGGCGGACCGCCGATCACCCGCAGCTGGCCGCCCACGGTGTACACCGCGGGGCTGGCCGCCCGCGGGCCCCACACCCCGGCGCCCCAGGTCTCCCGGTAGGTCCTACCCGCGGCGTAGACCAACTTGTGCTTCTTCTGCTTCTCGGTGAGCGCGACGAAGCCGGAGGTGAACCCGGACATGCTCAGGTAACTGCCCCAGGTCAGGCCCGCGGTGCGGTAGGAGACCTGCTTGCCGAGCACGGACGCGCCGACGTCGGAGCTCACCAGCGAGGCGCCATTGGGCCGCATCGGCACCAACCGCAGGAACGTGGTCTGGTCGTGGTCGATGGTGCTCACGTTGAGGTCGACCCGGGCCATCGAGGCCTTCGTGTCCTTCAGCGTGATGCCCGCGGGCACCCCGCGCATCGACTTCACCAGGTCGTAGCGGACCGGCTGGGCGCCATCCCCGCCCCGGGTGAGCGCGGCGTGCACGGCCAAGCGGATCCCGGAACTGGCCGGCGACGGGATCACGTAGGTGCTCTGTGGCGGGAAGGTGACCCCGTTGTCGTTCAGGATCTGCTTCTCCCTGCCGCCCGGCAGCTCGGCGAAGGGGGTGACCACCAGTGCAGTCGGGTGCACCGTGGCGTCGTCCACGCTCGCCTCGACCTTGCCGGCCTTGCTCGCGTCGAACAGCACCGAAAGGTTCTTGGCGACGTTGATCGTCCGTACGCCCACGGTGAACACCGGGTACTCGTTGATGAACGCGCCGACGGCGTACTTACCGGTCGGCACGGCCAGCCCGCCGGAGTGGACCTGGTAGGTCTTGCCGGTGGCCAGGTTGACCAGCGTGGAGTCCAGGACCATCGGCTGACCGGCCCTGGTCAGGGCGCTGACCTTGACCGTTGCGGTGCCCGCGGCGGCCGGGAAAGTGCCGAGCCCGGATCCGACCACGGCGAGGGTGCACAGCACGGCGATACGGGTGCGGGAATGCATCGAACTCCTGCTCCGTTGGGACCCCCGTACCCAAGAGTAAGACTTCGCCCGGTTTGTCACATGGTTCTTACGACCAGGGCCGTTGGGTGATCCCTACAGGCAAGCCCCGCCAGGGCTAGAGTTGCCGGTAGGCGTGGGTGGGCCGTCCACTCATAGCCTCGCCCCGCTCTAAGGAGCACGCACGATGTTCGAGAGATTCACCGACCGCGCCCGTCGCGTTGTGGTCCTGGCTCAAGAAGAAGCCCGGATGTTGAATCACAACTACATCGGCACCGAGCACATCCTGCTCGGGCTGATTCACGAGGGTGAAGGTGTGGCGGCCAAGGCCCTGGAGAGCCTCGGTATCTCGCTGGAGGCAGTCCGCCAGCAGGTCGAGGAGATCATCGGCCAGGGACAGCAGGCGCCCAGCGGGCACATCCCGTTCACCCCGCGTGCCAAGAAGGTCCTGGAGCTCTCGCTTCGCGAAGCGCTGCAGCTCGGCCACAACTACATCGGCACCGAACACATCTTGCTCGGGCTGATCCGCGAGGGTGAGGGCGTCGCCGCCCAGGTGCTGGTCAAGCTCGGCGCCGACCTGAACCGGGTCCGCCAGCAGGTCATCCAGCTGCTCTCCGGCTACCAGGGCAAGGAGCCGGCCCAGGCCGGCGGGACGGCTGAGGGCACCCCGTCCACCTCGCTGGTGCTTGACCAGTTCGGTCGCAACCTGACCCAGGCCGCTCGCGAGTCCAAGCTCGACCCGGTGATCGGGCGCGAGAAGGAGATCGAGCGGGTCATGCAGGTGCTCTCCCGGCGCACCAAGAACAACCCGGTGCTGATCGGCGAGCCCGGCGTCGGCAAGACCGCGGTGGTCGAGGGCCTGGCGCAGAAGATCGTGCGCGGCGAGGTCCCGGAGACGCTGAAGGACAAGCAGCTCTACACCCTCGACCTCGGCGCGCTGGTCGCCGGTTCCCGCTACCGCGGTGACTTCGAGGAGCGGCTGAAGAAGGTCCTCAAGGAGATCCGCACCCGCGGCGACATCATCCTGTTCATCGACGAGCTGCACACGCTGGTCGGTGCGGGTGCCGCCGAGGGCGCCATCGACGCCGCGTCCATCCTCAAGCCGATGCTGGCCCGCGGTGAGCTGCAGACCATCGGCGCCACCACGCTGGACGAGTACCGCAAGCACCTGGAGAAGGACGCCGCGCTGGAGCGCCGCTTCCAGCCGATCCAGGTCGCCGAGCCGACGCTGGCGCACACCATCGAGATCCTCAAGGGACTGCGCGACCGCTACGAAGCGCACCACCGGGTGTCCATCACCGACGGTGCCCTGGTCGCTGCGGCCACCCTGGCCGACCGCTACATCTCCGACCGGTTCCTGCCGGACAAGGCCATCGACCTGATCGACGAGGCGGGCTCCCGGATGCGTATCCGGCGGATGACCGCCCCGCCGGACCTGCGCGAGTTCGACGAGAAGATCGCCGGCGTGCGTCGGGACAAGGAGTCCGCGATTGACGCGCAGGACTTCGAGAAGGCCGCCGCGCTGCGCGACACCGAGAAGCAGTTGCTCGGCGAGAAGTCGCAGCGGGAGAAGGAATGGAAGGCCGGCGACATGGACATCGTCGCCGAGGTCGACGAGGACCTGATCGCCGAGGTCCTGGCCACCGCCACCGGTATCCCAGTCTTCAAGCTGACCGAGGAGGAGTCCGCGCGACTGCTCCGCATGGAGGACGAACTGCACAAGCGGGTCATCGGCCAGCGGGAAGCGATCAAGTCGCTGTCCCAGGCGATCCGACGCACCCGGGCCGGCCTGAAGGACCCGAAGCGTCCGGGTGGCTCGTTCATCTTCGCCGGCCCGTCCGGTGTCGGTAAGACCGAGCTGTCCAAGACCCTGGCCGAGTTCCTGTTCGGCGACGAGGACTCGCTCATCTCGCTGGACATGTCCGAGTTCTCCGAGAAGCACACGGTGTCCCGGCTGTTCGGTTCCCCGCCCGGATACGTGGGTTACGAAGAGGGCGGCCAGCTCACCGAGAAGGTGCGCCGCAAGCCGTTCTCCGTCGTGCTGTTCGACGAGGTGGAGAAGGCCCACCCGGACATCTTCAACTCCCTGCTCCAGATTCTGGAGGACGGACGTCTGACGGATGCTCAGGGCCGCGTGGTCGACTTCAAGAACACGGTCATCATCATGACCACGAACCTCGGCACCCGGGACATCTCCAAGGGCTTCAACCTCGGCTTCGCGGCCGACGGGAACACCCAGACGAACTACGAGCGGATGAAGCTCAAGGTCCAGGACGAGCTCAAGCAGCACTTCCGGCCCGAGTTCCTCAACCGCGTGGACGACATCGTGGTGTTCCACCAGTTGTCGCAGGACGAGATCATCCGGATCGTCGACCTGATGGTCGCCAAGCTCGACGATCGGATGAAGGACAAGGACATGGCCATCGAGGTCACGCCCGCGGCCAAGCAATTGCTTGCCAAGCGCGGCTTCGACCCGGTGCTCGGCGCCCGTCCGCTGCGCCGCGCGATCCAGCGCGACGTCGAGGACGCGTTGAGCGAGAAGATCCTGTACTCCGAGCTGAGGCCGGGTCAGATCGTGGTGGTCGACGTCGAGGGCGAGGGTGACGCGGTCGCCTTCACCTTCCGCGGCGAACCCAAGCCCATGGAGATGCCGGATTCGCCTCCGGTGGAGCTCAACCAGAACGACTGACCACCACCACCACCCTCTCCGCTGACGTCCGACCAGATGTGGCCTATAGGCCACATCTGGTCGGACGTTGCGGGTTAAGGGAGCGCGTAGCCGGCGTCGGGAAGTGCGGCGATGAGGCCGTCGGCGAGCAGGCTCTGCAGTGCGCGAGTGCGTTGCGCGGGTTCGTCCCAGCAGGCGTCGAGGACGGCCGGGGGGACGGGGTCGGGGGCGGCGTCGCGCAGCGCGGCGAGCAGCCGGCCGCGGACCTGGCGGTCGGTCCCCGCGTAGGTCTGGACCTTGCGTGGGGTGGCGTCGGCGGGCTTGCCGGTGGCCAGCCAGGTGCAGCGATCGTTGACCGGGCAGCTGGGGCAGCGCGGGTTGGACGCGGTGCACACCAGGGCGCCGAGTTCCATGGCGGCCACGTTCCAGGTGGCGGCTGCCTCCGGGTCGGCGGGCAGCAGTGCCGCTGCCCGGGCTCGCTCGGTGTTGGTGAGCGAGGACGGGGGCAGTTGTTCGCCGGCGATGATCCTGGCCAGCACCCGGCGCACGTTGGTGTCCAGCACGACGTGCCGTTGGCGGTGGGCGAACGAGGCCACGGCGGCCGCGGTGTACTCGCCGACGCCGGGCAGGGCGCGCAGTTCTTGGATATCGGCCGGCACCACGCCGTGGTGGCGTTCCACCACGGCCACTGCCGCTTCGCGCAGCCTCAGCGCGCGGCGGGGATAGCCCAGCCTGCCCCAGGCGAGCACGGCGTCGCCCGGTGTTGCCGCCGCCATGGCGGCGGGCGTCGGCCAGCGGTTGAGCCATGCTTCCCACGCGGGCAACACTCTGGTCACCGGGGTCTGCTGCAGCATGACCTCGCTGACCAACACCGCCCAGCCGTCGGCGTCCGGGGCGCGCCAGGGTAAGGCCCGGGCATGGTCCCGGTACCAGTGGGTGATCGCCTCGACCAGCCTGCCGGGGGCGACGTCGTCGCTGCTCAGCCCGCTACTCCCCGCGTACCTCGATGTGCACGGCGGCGCGCCTCCGTGGCAACGCGTCGGACGCGACCTAACGTGACCAACGCTATGAGTCTCAGCGGTCACTCCCACACCCGCCCCGGCAGCGTCTACTGGCGTCGTCGCGGGGCCCTCGCCGTCCTCGCCGCGGTCCTCCTCGCGTTCGGGTTGAAGGCGTGTGCGGGCGGGGGACCGCCGGACATCAAGAACGTGTCCGAACAGGTCAGTGTGCCGATCGTGTCGACCTACACCCCGACCCCGACGCCGACGGCCACCGCGACGGGTCTGCCGTACGAGGTGCCGCAGGGCTTCGTGCCCGGCTTCAGCGACAGCGTCGCGATGACTGGCACGATGATGCCGGTGCCGGCCGGAAACCCGGTGTCCGGCGGTAAGCCCGCCGCGATCGCGCAGGCCGTCAAGCCGGCCACCTGCGACCCCGCGGTGCTCGCGGTGAGCCTGAAGGCCGACGCCGTGCAGTACGCGGGCAAGCAGCGGCCGAAGTTGTTCATCGGCGTGAAGAACATGGGCCCGACGCCGTGCCTGGCCGACCTCGGCTCCAAGGCGCTGTCGTTGACGGTCACCTCCGGTAAGGACCGCATCTGGTCCTCTGATGACTGCCAGGGCAAGGGCGACCACGACATCCGGCTGCTCAAGCCCGGCCAGGAACTATGGGCCCGTTCGGTGTGGGGCAAGGTGCGCTCGGCGCCCGGTTGCCCGAAGGGCGAGTCCACCGCGCAGCCGGGATACTACGTGTTGGACGGTTCCGCGGGCGGCGTGAAGCCGCACAAGCGTGTGGTGTTCCAGCTCAAGTAGCGCCGGGTCGGGCTGCCCGGGGCAGCCTCAGACGTAGCGTTCCAGGATCGAGGACTCGGCCAGCCGGGACAGTCCTTCACGTACCGAGCGCGCCCGGGACTCCCCGACGCCCTCCACTGCCTGCAAGTCGTCGATGCCGGCCGCGAGCAGCTTCTGCAGCCCGCCGAAGTGCTCCACCAGTCGGTCGATGACCGGCTGCGGCAGTCGCGGCACCTTGGCCAGCAGCCGGTAGCCGCGGGGGCTGACCGCGGACTCCAGCGCGTCCACCGAGCCGGGGTGCCCCAACGCCTTGGCCACGGTGGTCAGGTCCAGCAGGTCCCCGGCGGACAGGTTGTCCAAGGTGGCCAGCGCCGCGGGCACGGTGTACGGGCGGCGGCCGCTGGGGGTGGGCAGGTAATCCCGCGCGACCAGCTCGCGGTCCGGGTCGACCCCGGAAATCAGCTCCTCCAGTTGCAGGGACAGCAGACGCCCGTCGGTGCCCAACTCGAGCACGTAGCCCGCGATCTCGCCGGCGATGCGGCGCACCATCTCCAGGCGCTGCGCGACCGCGGTGACGTCGCGGATGGTGACCAGATCCTCGATCTCCAGCGCGGATAGCGTGCCCGCTACCTCGTCCAGGCGCAGCTTGTAGCGCTCCAGGGTGGCCAGTGCCTGGTTGGCCCGGGCCAGGATGCCGCCGGAGTCCTCCAACACGTGCCGGTAGCCGCCCACGTAGAGCGCGATCAGGTTCATCGATTGGCTGACCGAGATCACCGGTAGGTCCACCTGCCGGGACACCCGGTCCGCGGTGCGGTGTCGGGTGCCGGACTCGTTGGTCGGGATCGAGGAGTCCGGCATCAGGTGCACGGCGGCGCGCATGATCTTGGTGGCCTCGCGGTCCAGCACGATCGCGCCGTCCATCTTGGCCAGCTCGCGCAGTCGGGTGGCGGAGAACTCCACGTCGAGCACGAAACCGCCGGTGCACATCGACTCGACGACCTTGTCGTGGCCGAGCACGATCAGCGCGCCGGTGTGTCCGCGCAGGATGCGCTCCAGGCCCTCCCGCAACGTGGTGCCCGGGGCGACCGCAGCCAGGGTGGACCGCAGCAGAGCGTCCTGCTCGGCTGTGGATCGATCCCGCTCCATAGCGGACACGGTCCCCCAGTGCCTATCGGCTGGTGCGTTGCTCGGAGTCTAGAGCCCCCACCTGCACGTTTCGGGGAGTCGTCTGCTCATGCTTTCGCCACGTCATGTTTCGATCCGGTATACCGGGCCGGCCATCCGCGGGTGGCTGGGGTCAGGACACCGGATGCAGGCTGCGCAGCGGGATCGGGGCACTGCCCGCGGTGGCCGCGCTCCAGGCCATGGGCAGGTTCGATACCTCGCGCAGCACCATGCCGGCGGGCGGTTCGACGCCGACGCCGGGCGGCACCAGCGCGCGGCGGAAACCCAGCCGCGCGGCCTCGGCCAACCGGCTCGCCATTCCCCGGACCGGGCGCACCTCGCCGGTCAGCCCGAGTTCGCCCAGCGCGATCAGGTCCGCCGGCAACGGCTCGTCACTTCCCGCGCTGGCCACTGCCAACGCCAGCGCGAGGTCCGCGGCCGGATCGGTGAGCCGCACGCCGCCGACGGTCGAGGTGTAGACATCCCGGTCGTAGAGCCGGATCCCGGCCCGACGTTCCAGCACGGCCAGGATCAGCGAAACCCGGGCCGACTCCAGCCCGGAGGTGGTGCGCCGCGGGGAGGGCAACGGGCTGACCCCGACCAGGGCTTGCAGTTCCACGACCAGCGCACGCCGGCCCTCCATGGTGACCGTGACCGACTGGCCGGGCACCGGAACCGGTACCCGGGACAGGAACAGCCCGCTGGGGTCGGCCAGTCCGACGATGCCGTCGTCGGTGAGCTCGAAGCAGGCGACCTCGTCGGCCGGGCCGTAGCGGTTCTTCACCCCGCGCACCATCCGCAGCCGCCCACCGCGTTCGCCCTCGAACTGCAGGACGACGTCCACCAGGTGCTCGAGCATGCGTGGCCCGGCAACCGTGCCGTCCTTGGTGACGTGCCCGACCAGCACCGTGGTCATGCCGCGGTCCTTGGCCAGCCGGGTCAACCCGGCCGAGACCTCGCGGACCTGGGTCACGCCGCCCGCGCTGCCGTCCGCGTCGGCGGTGGCGATGGTCTGCACCGAATCGACGATGAGCAGGGCCGGGTTGACCTCCTCGACGTGCGCGATGATCGCGCCCAGGTCGGTCTCCGCGGCCAGGTACAGGTGTGGCACCACCGCATCCACCCGTTCGGCGCGCAGCCGCACCTGGGCGGTGGACTCCTCCCCGGTCACGTACAGCACGTCCGCCCCGGTGCGGGCCAGTTGCGAGGCCACCTCGAGCAGCAGGGTCGACTTGCCCACGCCGGGCTCCCCGGCCAGCAGCACCACAGCACCGGCGACCAGGCCGCCGCCGAGCACCCGGTCCAGTTCCGGCACGCCGCTGGGGGTGGACTGCGCGGACAGTGCGCTGACCTCGCTGATCTGCCGCACGGTCGAACGCGGCACCACCCGGCCGCCGGTGCGCCGCAGGGTGCCGGCGGCCGCTGTCACCGCGGCCACCGTGCTCCAACCGCTGCAGCCGCCGCACCGGCCGACCCACTTCGCGCTGTGCCAGCCGCATTCCGCACACCGGTACGTCTCCGTCGCCCTCGCCATGTCGAACACAGTATCGAAGGGTTCCGACAATTCCCCGCCGCCGCACCGGCCTCAGCGCCGCCCACCCCCGCGTCCCCACTGCGTCCCCACTGCGTCCCCACTGCGTCCCCACTGCGTCCCCACTGCGCCGAGTGTGCAGCTGAGCACCTGAATCCGGCGATTTCGCGTGCTTGACTGCACACTCGGGGGACGAGTCAGTAGCGGCGGAACCGGAGGTTGACCCCGGCGCGCACGTCCCAGCCATCGGCGCGGGCGTCCACCTCGGCCAGTGCGGTGCGCACCACCTCGGTCGGGAACTCGATGCGCAACACCTCGGCCAGCGCGGCCCGATCCGCGAACGTCCAGCGCACCCCGAGTCGCCGCCGGGCGAAGCCGTGCCGGGTCCAGAACCGCTCCAGCGCGACGGGATCGTGCTCGATGCCGTCCACTCGCAGGCCCGCGGCGAACCAGCGACCGATCTCCCCGTGGCCCGCGTCGTGGTCCAGCACCACTGCCAACGCCCCGCGCCGGCACACGCGGTGCAGTTCGGCCAGTCCCGGTTCGCAGCCGGGGCCGAAGAAGTAGGCCCACCGGGCGTGTGCCAGGTCGACCGAGGCGTCCGGCACCGGGAGCGCCTGCGCATTGCCCTGACGTACCGTCACATTACCCAGCCGGGCCACCCGCCGGGCTGCCGCCGCGACCAAGCCGGGGTGGGGTTCGACCCCGATGACGCGCCGTGACCGCGTCGCCAGGACCGGCAGGTGGAAGCCGTTCCCGCAGCCGATGTCGAGGGTGTCGCCCCAGTCGGGGATACCCAGCAGTCCGCCATCGGCAATCAGCTCCGCGATCGCGGTCCAGATGACCCCGTCCGGGTCGACGGCCCGGTTCTCCGCCTCGTAGACCTCCGGGAACTCCCAGATGTTCGGACTGGGTACCGCCCCCGGCATCATGACCAGGACTGGCCGGTGAGCCGTTCATAGATCTCGATGTAGCGAGCGCGGGTCGCCTCGACGATCTCCGCCGGCACCTCGGGTGCGGGCGGCTTGCGATCCCAGCCGGTGCTCGAGGCCCAGTCCCGGACGAACTGCTTGTCCAGGCCGACCTGCGACGTGCCCGGCGACCACGTGGCGGCCGGCCAGAAGCGCGAGGAGTCCGGGGTCAGCAACTCATCGCCGAGGGTTAACACCCCGTCAGAATCCAGGCCCAGCTCGATTTTGGTGTCCGCCACGATGATCCCGCGCTCGGCGGCCAGCGCCGCGCCGCGTCGGTACAGCTCCAGCGTCACCTCGGTCAGCTGCGCGGCCAACTCCGCGCCCACCGCGTCCACCACCTCCGCCGCGGTCATCGGCTCGTCGTGCTCACCCACCGGCGCCTTGGTGGTCGGGGTGAAGATGGGCTCGGGCAGCCGCGAGCCCTCCACCAACCCGGCGGGCAACCGCACCCCGCTGACCGCCCCGGTCGCGTTGTATTGCGTCGTCCCGGATCCCGACAGGTACCCGCGCGCCACGCATTCCACCGGCACCATGCGCAGCCGCCGACAGCGGATCGCCCGGCCGGTCCACTCGGCCGGTACGTCACTCGCCGACACCACGTGATCCGGCAGGACCCCGGCCACCTCGCGGAACCACCACAACGACAGCTGGGTGAGGATCGCGCCCTTGTCCGGGATCGGGGTGGGCAGCACCACGTCGTACACCGACACCCGGTCCGAGGCCACCAGGATCAGCTCGTCCCCGTCGGCCCAGACGTCGCGGACCTTGCCCGAGTGCAGCAGTTCCATCGCGACCGCTAAGCCATGCCGGCCGGGTGCGCGGCCACGGTGCGCTCCTCGCACAACTGGGCCAGCACCGCGTAGGCCGCCTCGCCCATCATTTCCCGCAGCTCCGGGCCGTAGCTCACCCAGACCGGCTCGGTGCCCACGTGCGCCTCGGAGGCCCCGGTGCACCACCAGTTCAGGTCGTGCCCGCCGGGTCCCCACGCGCGCCGGTCGAACTCACCGATGGTCACCTCGGTGTAGGTGGTCTCGTCCGGACGCTTCACCTTGCGAAAGGCCCGGCGCACCGGCAGTTGCCAGCACACATCCGGCTTGAGCTCCAACGGGTGCCGGTCGGTACGCCAGGCGTGCTGATGCAGAGCGCACCCGGCACCGGCGGGGAACCCCGGTCGGTTCAGGAAGATGCACGCCCCGTCGTGCACCCGGGTCTTGCGTGCGCCGTCCTCATCGGTCTCGATGAAGTTCTTGCGGCCCTCGGCGCGGAACTGCCACTGGTCCGCGGTCAGTTCCTTGGCGACCTTGCGGACCCGCTTCTCGTCGGCCTTGTCGGTGAAGTGCGCGCCCAGGGTGCAGCACCCATCGGGTGCCCGGCCCGCCTGGATGCCCCCGCACCCGTTGCCGAAGATGCAGGTCCACCGTGAGGTGAGCCAGGTCAGGTCCGCGCGGTAGATCTGGTCGGGGTCGTCGGGATCGACGAATTCGACAAACGTACGCGGGAAATCCAGCATCACCTCAGCCACTGCGCAAGCCTATGGCCCGGGGTCGGGATCCCGCGGTGCGGCGCGACCGGGTGGGCCGGGCCGCTGGATGAGCGCCGCGGAGCGAGCGTCAAATACCCGTTGGTCACTTCGAGTGAGCGGATTCACCCGGTAGGCCCAACGGCACGCAGGGTAGGTTCCAGGCATGCGGCTGGGCGTGCTGGACGTCGGGTCGAACACGGTGCACCTGCTGGTGATGGACGCTCACCACGGGGCTCGGCCGAGTGCGGCGTATTCGCACAAGACCGAGCTGCGCCTGGTCGATCATCTCGACGCACAAGGGCGGATCAAGCCCTCGGGCATTGCGTCACTGATCGCGGTGATCAAGCAATCCCGGCAGATCGCGGAGGACACCGGCGCCGAAGAGATGTTGTCCTTCGCCACCTCGGCGATCCGTGATGCGGACAACGGCGAGGCGGTGCTGGCCAAGATCCGCGACCGCACCGGGGTCGACCTGCAGGTGCTCGGTGGTCAGGACGAGGCCCGGCTGACCTTCCTGGCCGCGCGCCGCTGGTTCGGTTGGTCCTCCGGTCGACTGCTGCTGATGGACATCGGTGGCGGCTCGCTGGAGCTCGCCGTGGGGATGGACGAGGAACCCACGGTGGCCATCTCGCTGCCCCTCGGTGCGGCCCGGCTGACTCTGACGGCGCTGCCCGGTGACCCCCCGGAGCTCGAGGCGGTCGAGGCGCTGCGCCGCACCGTGCGCGGGGAACTGGCCAAGGTGACCTCCGAGGTGATCGGCAACGGTCCGCCGCACCGCGCGGTCGGTACTTCCAAGACCCTCAAGCAACTCGCCCGGGTGGCCGGGGCGGCATCCAGCTCCGAGGGCCTGTACACCGGGCGCCTGCTGACCCGGGTCGACCTGGGTTACTGGACGGCGAAGATGTCCCGGCTGACGGTGGCCGAGCGGGCCGAGCTGCCCGGTGTGTCGCCCGGTCGGGCGCATCAGCTTTTGGCCGGTGCCATCGTCGCCGAGGCCGCCATGGAGGAGTTCGGCCTCGACGAGGTGGAGATCTGCCCGTGGGCGCTGCGCGAGGGGGTCATCCTGCGCCGGCTCGACTGGATCCGGGACAGTCATATCTGAGTACCCATCAGATGACCCCGGTCTAGCGCCCGACCGGGGTGGTCCGGAATACGCTGAACCGGTGAGCCCCAGCGACGGTGTGCCGACGGCCCGGCACGACGTGGTGCGGGTGCCCGATGCGAAGGTCTGCCTGTCCACCTCGTCGGTGTACCCGGAGTCCACCGGCGCGGCCTTCGAGATCGCCGCCGGACTGGGCTTCGACGGCATCGAGGTGATGGTGGGTGTGGACCCGGTCAGCCAGGACCCCGCCGCGTTGCGCCATCTGTCCGACTACCACGCGATCCCGATCACCGCGATCCATGCGCCCTGCCTGCTGATCACCCAACGGGTCTGGGGCACCGAGCCCTGGCCGAAACTGGAACGCGCCCGGGCCGTGGCCGCCGAACTCGGCGCCGGGGTGGTCGTGGTGCACCCGCCGTTTCGCTGGCAGCGCGACTATGCCCGCGACTTCGAAACCGGCCTGGCCCGGATGCGCGAGGAGACCGATATCGCGTTCGCGGTGGAGAACATGTATCCGTGGAAGGCCGGTAACCGGTCCATGCAGGCCTACGCGCCGGACTGGGACATCGTGGATCGCGCCTACCCCGACGTCACCCTCGACCTGTCGCACACCTCGACGTCGCACTCCGACCCGTTGCACATGATCGCCCAACTCGGCGACCGGCTGTGCCACCTGCACCTGGCCGACGGGTCCGGCAGCAACAAGGACGAGCACCTGATCCCCGGCCGCGGCAACCAACCCTGCGCGGCGGTGTTGGAGGCGGTCTCCCGGCGCGGCTTCACCGGCAACGTGGTGCTGGAGGTGAACACCCGCCGGTGCACCAATCGCCTGGAACGGGAATCCGAGCTCATCGAGGCGCTGGCCTTCACCCGGTTGCACCTGGCGGCCCCACCGGAGCCGATTGCCGCGCCGAAGGTGCGCTGACCGGGCACGATGAACGCATGAGTTCGATCTTGCGCGGCGCGATCCTGGCCGCCTCTCGCTCGGCGGGCGCGCAGCGGTTGATCGTCGCCGCGCCCGGCACCCGTTCCATCGTGAAGCGGTTCGTGGCCGGCGAGCACCCGGACGACGCGGTGGTCGCGGCCCGCGCGCTGATCGAGGCGGGCCTGCGGGTGTCCGTCGACCACCTGGGCGAGGACACGCTGTTCCCGGCCGATGCGGTCGCCATGCGGGATTCCTGCGTGGCGGTGATTGCCGCGCTGCACGCCGCCGGCCTCACCGAGGCGGCCGAGGTGTCGGTGAAGCTGTCCGCGCTCGGCCAGGCCCTCGGTGCGGACGGTCACAAGATCGCCCTCGAGCACGCTCGGGAGGTGTGCGCCGCGGCCGCCGCGGCCGGCACCACGGTCACCATCGATATGGAGGACCACACCACCACCGACGCCACCCTGGCCACCGTGCGCGAGCTGCGGGCGGATTTCGCCGGGGTGGGCGCGGTGCTGCAGGCCTACCTGCACCGCACCGAGGGCGACTGCGCGGAGCTGTCCGGGCCGGGCTCGCGGGTGCGTCTGTGCAAGGGCGCTTACCGGGAGCCGGCCTCCGTCGCCCACCAGGACCCGGCCGAGGTGGACCGTGCCTACGTGCGCTGCCTGCGCATCCTCATGTCCGGGCAGGGGCACCCGATGGTGGCCACCCACGACCCCCGGCTGATTGCCATCGCCGCCGACCTGGCCGCCCGCGCCGACCGCGGCCCGGAGGAATTCGAGTACCAGATGCTGCACGGCGTGCGCCCGGACGAACAGGTCCGCCTGGCGGGTACCGGGGCGACGGTGCGGGTCTACGTGCCGTTCGGGTCGCAGTGGTACGGCTATCTCATGCGTAGGCTCGCGGAGCGACCCGCGAACGTGGCGTTCTTCGCCCGGGCGGTGCTCACCCGGAGCTGAGGTCGCGGCAACACAGCAGGAGGGCGAGGCAATGGTGCAGCGGGTGGCCGTGTTCGGTGGCGGCAAGATGGGCGAGGCGCTGCTCTCGGGCCTGCTGCGGGCGGGCCGCCCGGCCGACGCCGTGGTGGTCACCGAACGTCATCCCGAGCGGGCGATGGAACTGCGCGACCGCTACGGCGTGCACACCCCGACCAACACCGAGGCGGTCAAGCAGGCCGACATCCTGCTGCTTGCCGTCAAGCCGCAGGACATGGGCGCGCTGCTCACCGAGATCGGTTCCGAGGTTCGCCCGGATCAGCTCGTCGTCTCCGTCGCGGCCGGCATCCCGACGGCGTTCCTCGAGCGCCACTTCGGCGACGGCGTGCCGGTGGTGCGGGTGATGACGAACACCGCGGTGTTTGTCGACGAGGCGATGAGCGCGATCTCGGCCGGTTCGCACGCCACCGCCGAGCACCTGCGGGTCGCCGAGGCGCTGCTCACCCCGGTCGGGGAGGTGATCCGGGTGCCCGAGGCCCAGATGGACGCCGTCACCGCACTGTCCGGCTCCGGCCCGGCGTACTTCTTCTATCTGGTGGAGGCGATGACCGAGGCGGGCATCCTGCTCGGGCTGCCGCGCGAGGTGGCTCACCACTTGATCGTGCAGACCGCGGTCGGCTCGGCGAAAATGCTCAAGGAGTCCGGGGAGCACCCGGTCAAGCTGCGCGAGGCCGTGATGTCCCCGGCCGGCACCACGATCGCGGCGATCCGCGAGATGGAGAACCACGGCGTGCGCGCGGCCCTGCTCGCGGCGTTGGAGGCCGCCCGCAACCGCTCCCGCGAGCTGGCCTCCGGCATCGGGTGACCACGTGAGCACCACCGCGCCGCGGCTGCACATGGAGCGCGTCCGTGAGGGTGCGGTCAGCACGCCGTTGGAGCTGTTCTTCGACCTGGTGTTCGTGTTCGCGCTGACCCAGGTGACCGGGTTCATGGCGCACCACCCGGACAGCGAGGGCGTGATCCGCGGGCTGTTGGTGCTCGGGCTGCTCTGGTGGAGCTGGGGTTCCTACGCGTGGCTGGGCAACGTGATCAAGGCCGATGAGGGCCTGGGTCGGTTCGCCGTGCTGGTCGCGATGGCCGCGATGTTCGTGATCGCCCTGGCCATCCCCGAAGCCTTCGACGATTCCCCCGGCGGCTGGTCCTCACCGTGCACGCTGGCCGTCGGCTACCTCGTGCTGCGGGTGATGCACCTGGCCGCGTTCTGGGCGCTGTCGGCGGGCGACGCCGGCCTGCGCCACCAACTGATGCGCTTCGCGGTGGCCATGGTCCCGGCCACCACGCTGTTGTTCATCGCCGCGGGGGTCGGCGGGCAGGCCCGCACCTGGATCTGGGCGGCGGCATTGTTGCTGGACCTCGGCGGCACCTGGGTCGGCGGCGCGTCGGGCTGGCGGCTTCGCTCGGCCAGCCACTTCGCCGAGCGGCACGGACTGATCGTGATCATCGCGCTCGGGGAGTCGGTGGTGGCCATCGGCGTCGGGGTGTCCGACAAGCCGCTGTCCGGGCCGATCGTGGCAGCGAGTTTGCTCGGCCTGGCGGTGTCCGCGGCGCTGTGGTTCGTCTACTTCGACACCAGCGCCACCCTGGCCGAAGACGCGCTGTCCCACGCGCCGGAGGAGGACCGAGCCCGATTGGCCCGCGACGCGTACAGCTACCTGCACCTGCCGATGGTCTCCGGTATCGCGCTGGTCGCGCTGGGTCTGAAGAAGGTGGTGGAGCACGCCGCCGGCGGGCCCGGTGCAGAGCTGTCCGAACCCTTGAGCGCCATCGGGGTGAGCGCACTGGTGCTCGGCGTGGTGGTGTATCTGTGCGGCCACGTGGCGTTCCTCTGCCGGTGCGGCTACCCGATCAAGTACCACCGACTGCTCACCGCGATCGCGCTGTTGCCGATGTTGCTGATCGGTCGGCACGTGCCCTCGCTGGTCACCCTCGGGGCGGTGGCCGCCGCACTCCACGTGATGATCGCCTTCGAGCTGTGGCGCTACGCCGAGCGCCGCCACGCGCTGCGCCACGCTGGTCATCAGCACGACTAGGTGTTCCTCGCTTCGCTCGTCAACACACTTCACTCGGCTCGGAAGCCAGAGCGAAAAGCGTGCTCTGGCTTCGCTCGCCTCACTCGTGTGTAGCGTGGGTGCCCATGCGTTGCGAGGTCCCCACCCGAGTGATGTGGGACCCCGCGCTGATCGGGTACGACTTCGGTCGCGGCCATCCGCTGGCGCCCATCCGGGTGGACCTGACCATGCGGCTGGCCCGCGAGTTCGGGGTGCTGGACCGGGCCAACGTGACGGTCGCCGCGGCCCCGCCGGCGGACACCGCGACGCTGGGCATGCTGCACGAGGCGGCCTACCTCGAGGCGGTCCGTCGGGCCGGCGAGGACCCGCGTCGGGTCGACCTGCTGCGTGGTCTGGGCACCGGGGACAACCCCACCTTCGCCGGCATGTACGAGGCCTCCGCCCTGGTCGCCGGGCAGACCGTGGCCGCCGCTGAGGCGGTGTGGCGCGGTGAGGTGGCGCACGCGGTGAACATCGCGGGTGGTCTGCACCACGCGATGGCCGATACCGCCAGTGGGTTCTGCGTGTTCAACGATGTGGCGCTGGGTATCGCCCGCCTGCTCGAACTCGGTGCCGAGCGCATCGCCTACGTCGACGTCGACGTGCACCACGGCGACGGCGTGCAGGCGCTGTTCTGGGATGACCCGCGGGTGCTGACCATCTCGCTGCACGAGTCCGGCCGGACGCTGTTCCCCGGCACCGGGTTCCCGGAGGAGATCGGGGGAGCGGGCGCGGAGGGCAGCGCGGTGAACGTGGCGTTGCCCGCGGGCACCGGTGACGCCGGGTGGCTACGCGCGTTCCACGCGATCGTGCCGCCCCTGGTTCGCGCCCATGCCCCCGACGTGCTGGTCACCCAGCACGGCGCGGACACCCACGTGGATGATCCGTTGGCGAACCTGACGCTGACCGTGGACGGACAACGCACCGCCTACGCCGCGTTGCACGCGCTGGCCCACGAGGTGCCCGGCGGGCGCTGGCTGGCCACCGGCGGGGGTGGGTACGCCCTGGTCGACGTGGTGCCGCGGGCCTGGACCCACCTGCTGGCCGAGCTGACCGGGGAGCCCATCGACCCGACGAACGACACCGCGCCGGGATGGCAGGCGCACGTGCGCGGGCTGGGCGCGAGCCCGCCCACCCGGATGACCGACGGCGCCGATGGTTCCTACGAGCCCTGGAAGGGTCCGCTGGCGGGCGATCGAGTCGACGCAGACGTGCAGGCGACCCGGGATGCGGTGTTCGCCCGGCACGGTCTGGACCCGGCGGTATGACGAATCTCGATCGCAACGCGTTGCGGGAACAGCTCTGTACGGCCCGCATCGCCGGCGACGTGGCCACGCCCCGCGAGGCCAATCTGCGCAGCTACCGCCGGCTGGCCGACGGCAGCGCCTATCAACGTTTCGGCCTGGACCTGCGGCAACGCTGGACGGTGGCCGCGATTCTGGAGGTGATGGCCCGCCGCTGTGGCGTCTCACCGGATCCGGGGCACACCTACGGCCCGGATACCATCGATCCCGACCTCACCCTGAACGCTCTGGACGCCGCCGCCGACCTGCTGCGGGTGGCCGCCCGCGACCGGGCCCGGGTCATGCTGGCCACCGGGCACCCGGCAGGCCTTCTGCCGGTGCACCAGGCCCTGGCCGCGGGTCTGCGGGCGGCGGGCTGCACGCTGCTCACCCCGGCGCCCGGCTGGAGCTACGAGGAATACAAGAACGACGACCTGGTCACCCGGGAGATCCGCTACGTCGGGGACGTGGCCATGGTGTCCAACCGCGGGGAGCTCAACCACACCCACTCCGCGGTGCCCATGCAGGGCGCGCTGGCCGAGTTGGCCAGGGCCGGGGAAGCGCTGCCGGATCTGGTGGTGGCCGACCACGGCTGGGCGGGCGCCGCGGGAGAGGCAGGGGTGGCGGCTATCGGGTTCGCGGACTCCAACGATCCCGGCCTGTTCCTCGGTCAGGAGGAGGGCAAGATTGCCGTGGCGGTCCCGTTGGACGACAACGTGTCACCGCAGCTGTACGGACCGTTGATCACCTATCTGCTGCAGGCCGCCGATCTGTGAAAAAAATTCTGCTCAGCGCCAGGTAAAGCACGTCAACTGTGCCGGGTGCCGTGTCATCAAATTTCGGAACACTTCGGTCAACGCGTGTCGCGCCTGGCCCGGGCGCATCAATCAGGCACAATGCGGCCCCTTCCCCATCCGTACCTCAGGCCACTACTGTTGAGGCGTTGACGCAGGATCCCGCTCTCTGCGCCGACGCGACGTGGGTCCCACAACTCATGGCGTTCCATATATGGCCGAAAGGTCCGGTGTGCCCATGGCAGCGAACGAGCAGCCGCTCGCTGACGTCTCGTTCCTCACCGTGGCCGAGGTCGCCACGAAGATGCGCGTGTCGAAGATGACCGTGTATCGCTTGGTGCACAACGGCGAGCTGCCCGCGGTGCGGGTGGGTCGGTCGTTCCGGGTCCCGGAGAACGCTGTGCAGGCCTACCTCCGCTCGTCCTACTACGAGGCCGACATCGGCTGAGCCGATCGCCCTCCACTGACGCCGATCCAACCCACGCGGTTGGGTCGGCGTTCGCATGATGCGGCTAGGCTGACCCGACCGCGCGTGCCGTTGGGCCGCGCGCCATCCAGGCGAGCGAAGGTACCCCGTGGGTTCTGTCATCAAGAAGCGTCGCAAGCGCATGGCGAAGAAGAAGCACCGCAAGCTGCTCAAGCGGACCCGGGTCCAGCGCCGCAACAAGAAGTAGCGCCGGCGCTCCAAGAGCGCCGTGGCGGACGGGGGATAAACGGGTGGGACGCACGGTCCTGGTCACCGGGGTTTCCCGACACGTGGGTAGCCGCCTGGTGCATCGGCTCAACGATGAACCGGGCGTGGACCGGGTGATCGGGATCGACGTCGTCCCGCCGCGCAGCGACCTCGGTCGGGCCGAGTTCGTGCGGGCAGACATCCGCAACCCGATCATCGCCAAGGTCATCGGCGCGGCCGAGGTGGACACCGTCGTGCACCTGAGCGTGAACTCCGCGGGCCCGGGCTCCGGTGGCGCATCCGCCAAGGAACTCAACGTCATCGGCACCATGCAGTTGCTCGCCGCCTGCCAGAAGGCGCCGAGCCTGCGCCGGCTGATCGTGAAGTCCACTACCACCGTGTACGGCGCCTCGGCGAAGGACCCGGCGCTGTTCACCGAGGCGATGGAGCCAGTGGTACCGCCGCGCGCCGGGTTCGCCAAGGACGCCATCGAGGTGGAGACCTATGTGCGCGGCTTCGCCCGGCGGCGGGCAGACGTCGGGGTGTGCGTGCTGCGCTTCGCGAACTTCATCGCCCCCGACGTCGACTCCCCGTTCACCCGGCTGTTCACGCTGCCGGTGATTCCGACCGTGCTCGGCCACGACGCGCGCCTGCAGTTCGTGCACTTCGAGGACGCCCTGGAGGTGCTGCGTCGGGCCGTGGTCGGTGATCACCACGGGGTGTTCAACGTGGCGGGGGAAGGCGTCTTGTTGCTGTCCCAGGCCGCGCGTCGGGCGGGCCGTCCGACGTTGCCGGTGCCAGGTCCGACGGTGAGCACGCTGGGTGGCTTGGCCCGACGGATAGGCGCGTTCCATCTGTCCGGGGAGATCGTGCAGTACCTGACCCACGGCCGTGCGGTGGACACCACCCGGCTGAGCCGGGTGTTCGGCTATGTCCCGCGGATGAGCACCGCGGAAGCCTTCGACGACTTCCTGGCTGCCCGCGGGCGTGGACCGATCACCCCGGATCGGGTCGGTGCGGCCGCCGACCGGGCGTTCGATTTGGTGCGCTCGGTGACCCGGTTCGTGCCCTCGCCGCGGTTGGCCGTGCCCGCCGGTCTTCGGGGGAACGCCGATGACTGACGCGCGGGTGATCCCGCTCGACCCCGATGGTCGCCGCGGGCCGAAACGGCCGCTGCCGCTGGCCGAGGTGGCGGAGCCGGCGCAGGCCGACGGCGGCGGACTGCGCCGGTTGGACCGGGCCGCCGCCCGCTCGTTCGCTTTCCTGCGCCGCCGGTTGGTCGGCGACTACCAGGTCGACGACTTCGGCTTCGACCCCGACCTGACCGATGCGGTGCTGATGGCCCCGTTCCGGCCGTTGTACTCCTCCTGGTTCCGGGTGCAGACCCGTGGGCTGGAGCATGTCCCGGACGTCGGTGGCGCGTTGCTGGTCTCCAATCACTCCGGCACCCTGCCGCTGGACGGCATCATGACCTCACTCGCGCTGCACGACCATCACCCGGCGCACCGCCATGTGCGCGCGCTCGGTGCCGACCTGCTGTTCGGTACCCCGTTCCTCGGTTCGCTGGCCCGCAAGAGCGGGGCCACGTTGGCCTGCGTGCCGGACGCCGAGCGACTGCTGCGCGACGGGGAGATCGTCGGGGTGTGGCCGGAGGGCTACAAGGGTCTGGGTAAGCCGTTCGGCGAGCGGTACAAGTTGCAGCGGTTCGGCCGCGGTGGGTTCGTCACCGCGGCGCTGCGCGCGGGCGCGCCGATCATCCCGACCGCGATCGTCGGGGCCGAGGAGATCTACCCGGTGATTGGCAATCTGTCCGGGGTGGCCCGCGCGCTGGGTCTGCCCTACCTGCCGATTACCCCGACGTTCCCCTGGTTGGGTCCGCTCGGGCTGATCCCGCTGCCCTCGAAGTGGATCATCGAGTTCGGCAAGCCGATCCGCACCGACGAGTACCCGGCGGGCGCGGCCGATGACCCCATGCTGGTCTTCGACCTGGCCGACCAGGTGCGCGAGGCGATCCAGCAAGCGCTCTACCGGTTGCTCATGCAACGTCGCTCGGTCTTCACCTGACACCACGTCAGACCTCAGGAGGGTCCGTGAGTCCAGCTCCGCAACCCCCGCCGCACGCCCCGATCCTCGAGCTCACCTTCGCCACGGTGCTCTCCCGGGCGCTGTACGCGTTGGTGCAGCGCGGTGTCCTTGACATGCTCGCCGCGGGGCCGGCGACACCCGACGAGGTGGCCGCCAAGGTGGGCGGGCATCCGGTCGCGATGCTGCAGACGCTGCGTGCGCTGGCCTCGGTCGGCATCTTCTCCCACGGCAGCGACGGCCGGTTCGGCCTCACGACGGTCGGCGAGACATTGGTCAGCGGCCATCCGACCGCGGCCCGGGAGCTGGTGCTGACCTTCGGGGCACCGGGCTTCTGGACGGCCTTCGGTGAGATGCCGCGGGTGTTGGAGACCGGCCGGACCGGCGTGGAGCTCGCCTTCGGCATGTCCGCGTTCGACTACCTGCGCGCCCATCCCGAGGAGGAAGCCGTCTTCAACCGCACGATGATCGCGGTGCACGGCGGCGAGCCCGCGGCTGTCGCAGCGGCCTACGACTTCTCCGGCGTAGGCACGGTTGTCGACGTCGGCGGCGGCCTGGGCACGATGCTCGTGACGCTGCTGCAGCACAACCCGGCGCTGTCCGGGGTGCTTTTCGATGCACCGACGGTGGTGCAGGCGGCGCGGGACACCATCGCCGGTGCCGGGTTGGAGGGGCGGTGCGAGTGGGTCGGCGGCGACTTCTTCACCGCGGTGCCCGCCGGTGGGGATGCCTACGTGTTGTCCCACATCATTCACGACTGGAACGTGGACCAGTGCCACACGATCCTGCGCAACTGCCGCGATGCCATGAACCCGGGCGGCCGGATCCTCATCGTCGAGATGGTGTTGCCGCCGGGGCCCGAGCCGCACCCGGGCAAGCTGCTCGACCTGATCATGCTGACCATCCCCGGCGGGCGGGAACGCACGGCCGAGGAGTACGCGGAACTGTTGGCGCCGGTCGGTTTGCGGGTTGCCCGCGTGGTGCCCACGGCCTCGCCGGTCAGTGTGGTCGAGGCCGTCCCCGTCTGAGGGTTACCGCTCGACGTGCATGTGGGCGGTCTTGCTGCCCGTGCGGGAGTTGCCGAAGTTCAGGCTGGCCGAGAGGCTGCCCGGCACCTTCGTGTCGATGCTGTCGTAGGGCATCGGCAGCAGGCCGAACAGCCGGATGGCCGCCGACGGAGTTGCGGGTGCCGCGGTATTGATCGACCGGTTCTGCCCGATGCCAGCGGGCAGCCCGCCCACCGAGGCCTGGCCGTTGCCGAGCAGGTCGACGTTCACCAGCTTCTGCACGTTGCGCTCGACCTCGACCTGCTGCGCCGACTTCGGCTGCGGCTTGGCCGCGGCCTCGGCATTGCGCCGCGCTTCGGCGACCGCCTTGTCGATGTCCTTGACTGCCTTGTTGACCGAGCGGGTCAAGGAGCCGCGCTCGGCGAGGCGGCTTGCCCGGGCCACGAACGAGGGCTCCATGGTGGTGTCCGGCGACAGACCGGAAATGCCAGCCACCGAATGTCCGGTGACCGTGGCCACCCGGGCCGCGATGTTGTCCATCTCGACGACCAGCGTGTCCTGGCTCTGCCACAGCTCGGCGGGCAGCAGCGGACGAACCTCGTCCAGCGTCACGGAGCGCTGGACCAGGAAGTGCTCGAGCGGGGCCAGCACGTCGGCGTTCAGCGTGCGGTTGAACACCTCGAAGAACCGCTCGCTGCCCGCGGCCAGCGCGTCGGACATCGCCGACATGGTGTCCCGCAGCTCCTGGATGAGCACCGGGTCGGAGGTCTGCCCGTCGCTCTCCCGAAGTAGCGCCTGCACCTCGCCGAGGCGGGTGGAGGCGATCGCCAGGTAGCGCTCGCCCTTGGCCAGGTCGGAGTGCGCCAGCGCGAGTTGCATGGTCTCCATTGCGCGCTTGACGTCATAGAGGTGGTCGCCGGGCAGCGCGTGCTCGCTGGCCACCGCGGTCGCTGCGCCACCGGTGGTGATGGCCACCACGACCCCGGCGGCCACCAGACGACGGCGCCACGGGGCGGCGGTAGCCGCCGGAACGAAGGCCGGTGCAACCGCGCCGACCGCGAGCAGCCGCTGGCGCAGGGCCACGCGGAATTCATCGGAAGGACCCGCGACCACGCCGCCCGCCGCGCTCAGCGCGGTGGCGACCCTGGTCCACGGGGCCATCGTCAGGTCGTTGATCCCGACCTTGTCCAGCACTGCCGCGAATTCCCGGGCACGCTGCCGATCACCTGGTCTCATCGGCATCCTGTGCACCCCCGCCCATACATGGTCGCGGCGACGTGCGCCTCGACAGCCAGTTCCGCTCGGAGGTCGCCCGTTGCGGCGGGAACGGACGACCTCACTTGATCAATCCAACGATGCCGAAAGGCCGAGGTTACGGGCGGGTTCACGTTCGGCCGTCGCGTGGAGGTAACGATTAAGCATTTCATCGGGTGCCCTCCGGCAGCAGCTGGGCGAGTGTTCGTACCGCCCGGTACTGCAGCGTCTTGATGGCCCCTTCGTTCTTGCCCATGATCTTCGCGGTCTCCGCGACGGACAGGCCCTGCAGGAAACGCAGCACCAGGCACTCCTGCTGCTGTGGGTTCAGTCGTTTGACCGCGCCCAGCAGGGCGGCGTTGGTCAAGGAACGCAGCACGACGCCCTCGGGGCTCTCCGCGGACTCCCCGGTGCCTTCGGTGGCCACCATGTCGGCGATGGTCACCTCCAGCCGGAACCGGCTGGATTTGAAGTGGTCGGCGACCAGGTTGCGGGCGATGGTCACCAGCCAGGCGCCGAAGTCGCGGCCCTGCCAGGTGAACGTGCCCATGCTGCGCAGCGCGCGCAGGAACGTCTCGCTGGTCAGGTCCTCGGCGAGCTGGCGGGAGCCCACCCGGTAGTAGACGTACCGGTAGATGGTGTCCAGGTACCGGTCGTAGAGCTGGGCGAAGGCGTCGGTATCGCCGGCCTTGGCCCGATCAACCAGCTGGCCGACCCGGCCGGTGGACGGATCGACGGCGGGCGCGGCGACGGGCTGGGAGGGCGACGGCAGGCCATAAGCGCCAAGAGCGGGTTTGGCTGCGGCGGCGGCCGCCCCGGCGCTGACGGACAGCAGGATGTGCGGCCCCGCGGGCGTCCGGGACGACGCCGGCGAGCCGGGCAACAGTGCCGCACGCAGCCCGGAAAGGCCTGGCGCGTGGGACGGCGGACGTGACATCGGCTCCCCGGGCGGGATTACGGCGGACGGGCTACTGGGGTTTCAGTCCGAATGTCCTGATGGTAGGCGCCGTTCCGCATTACGAACAGGTTGTGTAGACGAAGTTTGACCTTTCGGACTCGGATACCCGAAGGCGGGCGAACGACACCCTCCGGGCGCAGCTGGATCACAGGCTTGTGATTAGTTCGTGATCTAGTCAGGCATGCGCTCGGCGCACCGAGATCGCAGCCGCGATTCCGCCCGCCAGCGCCCCGGCGCCGACCGCTGTCGGCAATCCGATCTTGGCCGCTTTACGTCCCGTCCGATAATCCCGGATTCGCCATCCGTGTGCCTTTGCATGCGCGCGCAGCTCGGCGTCCGGATTGACCGCGCAGGGGTGGCCGACCAGGGACAACAGCGGGATGTCGTTGGCCGAGTCGCTATAGGCCGAACAGCGCGTCAGGTCGAGGCCTTCCGCGGCCGCCAGCGCCGCCACTGCCTCGGCTTTTGTGGGCCCGTGCAAGGGTTCTCCGACCAGTCGGCCGGTATACCGGCCGTCCGCGATCTCGGCCACGGTGCCCAGCGCGCCGGTCAGTCCGAGCCGGTCGGCGATGGTCCGGGCCAGCTCGATCGGGGAGGCGGTGACCAGCCAGACGCGCTGGCCGGCGTCCAGGTGCATCTGGGTCAACGCCCGGGTTCCCGGCCAGATTCGCCCGGAGATCAACTCATCGAAGATCTCCTCTCCCACGCGTTGCAGTTCTTCCACGCTGTGGCCCTCGATGAACGCCAACGCGCGCGTCCGCACGGAATTCATGTCATCAAGATCTTCCGCCCCACCAACCACAAACTTCAGTTGCATGAGCGCAAATCGGGCAATGTCCCGATTTGTGAAGAAATGTCGGGCATACAGTCCGCGGGCAAGGTGAAATATCGACGCGCCGCGTACGACGGTGTTGTCCACGTCGAAGAAGGCAGCCGCAGTCGGATCCGGCGCGCGCCAGCGTGGGCGCGGCACCGTCTGCCCTGATGCGATCAACCGCAGCTGCAAAGGTTGCGGCGTAGCGATCTCCCCGATTGCCACGCAAGCGAGACTAGCCCCCACCGGTAACACCTGTGGGTCACGCGGGTTGCGACTGATGGCGCTCTCCCGAACACCGTGCCAACGCTAGCTGGGGGCCCTGTGCCAGACTCGCGAGCCGTGGAGGCCGGGCACCGCAGCGCGAACCTCGCCGGGTTGGTGGCGGCGGCCGCGGCGGCCACGCCACAACGGCCCGCCTTGCTGGCCGGCCCCATCCGCTGGACCTGGGCGGACCTCGACGCGCTCCTCGACGTCGCCGCGGCTGGGTTACGGGCCGCTGACCTGCGCATTGGCGACCGGGTCGCGCTGCTGGCCACCAACGCGCCGGGGTTCATCCGCTGCTACCTCGGCGCCCTGCGCGCCGGCCTGGTCGCCGTCCCGCTGGACCATCACGCCGCCGGGCCGGAGGTCGCCGCCGCGCTGAATGAGACCGGCGCCCGCCTGCTGATCGCCGACCCCGGCACCGAGGCCGCGGCGCGGTCCGGTGCCGCCGACGGCAGTGCCAGGCTGGTGGTCATCGGGTCGACCGGCCCGGACGGCCTGGACGTGCTGCTCGCCGCGGGCCGGCCCGGTCCGCTCGACCCGCCCGGCCCCGGCGGCGAGGCCATCGCGGTGCTGCTGCAGACCGCCGGCACCGCTGGTCGCCCGAAGCGCGCGATGCTGTCCCACCGGGCCCTGCTGGCCAACCTCGACCAGTGCGCCGCGCTCGACCCGGCCCCGGTCACCCCGTCCGACACCGTGCTGCTGGCCCTGCCGCTGTTCCACGTGTTCGGCCTCAACGCCGTCCTGGGCCAAGCCCTGCATGCCGCCGCAACCGTCGTGGTGGCCACCGATCCCGACCCGGTCGCCACGCTCACCCTGGTCGCCGACGAGCGAGTGACCAGCGTGGCCGGGACCCCGTCGATGTTCGCCGCCTGGGCCGCCCAGCCCGCTGCCGCCGTGGCGTTGGTCGGGGTACGGGTGCTGGTCAGCGGCTCGGCGCCGATGCGGTCGGAGGCCGCCGAAGCCTTCCGGGCGGCCACCGGTAAACCTGTCTGGCAGGGCTACGGGCTTACCGAGGCGGCCCCGGTCGTCTCCGCCTCCATGCGTTCCATCCCCGGCTCGGTCGGCGCCCCACTGCCCGGCATCGAGATCCGCCTGCTCGATGCGGCCGGAGCCCCGGTCACCGACGGTGACCCGGGCGAACTGGGAATCCGTGGCCCGAACCTGTTTTCCGGTTACTGGCCGGACGGGCACGGTGGCCCCGGCCCGGACGGGTGGTTCGCCACCGGCGACGTCGGCTGGGCCGACCCGGACGGCAATCTGTTCATGGTCAGCACCCGCTCCGACGTGATCGTGGTCAGCGGATTCAGCGTGTACCCCGGCGAGGTGGAGGACGTGGTCGCCGCCATGCCCGGCGTGCGCGAGGCCGCGGTGGTTGCCGTCCCGGACGAGGGCACCGGGCAGGCCGTGAAGGTTTTCGTGGTCGGCGAGGTCGCGCTGGACACCGATGCGGTGCGGCAGTGGTGCGCGGCCCGGCTCGGCCGGTTCAAGGTGCCCCGTCAGGTGGAGTTCGTCGCCGAATTGCCCCGCTCCGTCGCGGGCAAGATCGCCCGCGGACGATTGCGGGGCCTGGAATGAGTGAGCGCAGCGAGCGAATCAATCGGCACAGTGCAAGCCCGCCCGGGACCTGCTGCAAACCCACGGAGGCACGCCGGTGACCGTTGGCCCCCGGGTGACCTTGCTCTCCAAGCCCGGCTGTCACCTCTGCGACGACGCCCGGCTGGTCATCGAGGCGGTCACCACCGAACTCGGCGTCGGCTTCACCGAGTTGGACATCACCGCCGACGACGAGCTCTATACGCGCTGGTGGGAGCAGATCCCGGTGACCCTGGTGGATGGGGAGCAGCACGACTTCTGGCGGGTCGACGCGGACCGGTTGCGCGCGGCGCTGCGTCGCTGATAGGGCGACCTACCGCGTCCACATACTGAGACGAGCCCCGTCTCCGAGTTTGTTCCTGTGTTCACAAGTGCTTACCCTGGCGGTCGCGTCGAGCGAACCGGAGGCCCCGTGGTCGCAGGACAAGGGGATGGTGTAAGCATCGTCCGCCCGCCTCGGGCTTCCCGACGCGCCGGCCTCCCCGACGCCACCGTCGCGCGCCTTCCCGAATACTTGCGCGCGCTGCTCGCCCACGCCGAGCGCGGAGTGGAAACGGTTTCCTCGGATTCCCTGGCCGCCGCCACCGGGGTCAACTCCGCGAAGCTGCGCAAGGACCTGTCCTACCTGGGCTCCTACGGCATCCGCGGCGTCGGCTACGACGTGGCGTACCTGGTGCAACAGATCTCCAAGGAACTGGGCCTGACCCAGGACTGGTCGGTGGCCATCGTGGGGATCGGGTCGCTCGGCCACGCCCTGGCCAACTACGGCGGCTTCTCCTCCCGCGGTTTCCGCATCGTCGCGTTGATCGACGCCGACCCCGCTCAGGTCGGCGAGACGCTGGCCGGCGTCACCGTGGAACCGCTGGACGTGCTGGAGACCGTGGTGCGCACCCGACGGGTATCCATCGGAGTCATCGCCACCCCCGCGATCGCCGCCCAGGACGTGTGCGACCGCTTGGTCGCGGCCGGGGTGATGTCCATCCTCAACTTCGCCCCGGTGCTGCTGACCGTGCCGCCGGGGGTGGACCTGCGCAAGGTCGATCTGTCGCTGGAACTGCAGATCCTCGCCTGCCATGCGCAACGCAGGCTGGAAAGTCCCGCGACGCCGGGCCGCCAGGAGGTGTTGGCGTGAGCGTGTTGGTGGTGGGGCTGTCGCACCGGACCGGTCCGGTGAGCCTGCTGGAGCGGGTGACCATCAGCGGCGAGGCGCTGACCAAGCTGATCACCGACGCGAGTGCCTCCGAGCACGTGGTGGAGATCGCGGCGCTGTCCACCTGCAACCGGATGGAGCTCTACGCCGAGGTGGACAAGTTCCACGGCGGTCTGGCCGACCTGTCCGAACTGCTCTGTCGGCACACCGGCTTCGGTCTGGAGCAACTGCGCCCGCACCTCTACGTGCACTACGAGGACCGGGCCGTGCAGCACCTGTTCACGGTGACCTGCGGGCTGGACTCGATGGTGGTCGGGGAGAGCCAGATCCTCGGCCAGGTTCGCTCGTCCTTGGCCCGGGCCCAGGAGCTGGGCACGGCCGGGCCGGTGCTCAACGAGTTGGTCCAGCACGCGCTTCGCGTCGGCAAGCAGGCCCGCAACCGCACCGGCATCGACCGGGCCGGGCGGTCGCTGGTCGGCGTCGCACTCGAGCAGGCCGCCGCGGTACTGGGCGGGCTGAGCGGGCGCCGGGCCCTGGTGGTCGGCGCGGGGTCGATGAGCGCGCTGGCCGCGACGTCGCTGGCTCGGGCGGGTATCGGTGAGCTGACCGTGGCCAACCGCACCCGCTCGCGGGCCGAGCGTCTGGCGCAGGCCATGGGCGGGCGGGCTGTTGCGATGGACGACGTGCCGAGCGCCCTGGCTGCGGTGGACCTGGTGGTCTGCTGCACCGGTGCCACCGAGCAGGTGCTCGGCCTGCCCGAGCTGAGCGCGGCCGCCGCCTCGCAGTTCGTCGGCACCGTGGGTGTCCTGCTGGCCGGGCTGTGGCCGCACGCCAACCCGACGGATGCGGTC
>Ga0137412_10000191_pt1 | contig 38930 bp, 25 predicted proteins | sample CZODoug2_1_16fun_FD_122160 | JGI IMG/M metagenome (GOLD analysis project Ga0137412, IMG submission 122160) | Vadose zone soil fungal communities from Angelo Coast Range Reserve, California, USA - CZODoug2_1_16fungal (Hybrid Assembly) | ecosystem: Environmental > Terrestrial > Soil > Vadose zone...
CCCGACTTGGTGAAGTAATCCGCAATCTCGATGTTTAATAAAACGAACGCGAGAATTGTTCCGAGGGAGTTGAGGAGCGGCGGCGCATTTTTGTTCAGTACCAGATTACGCGGTGGCGCGAGTAGTTTGGCTGCGACGAACAAGCAGATGGAAACAATTCCGTAGGTGTACAGATACCAGTTGAAGATCGGCGTCGCCGCTCGCGGGTGATAGGCCAGCACAGCAGGATTACAAACGAGCCGCGCAAATGAAATCAGCAGCAGCGCGATTCCGGCGATGCGCAGACCAGGATGCGGCACGCGATGAAACAGCCAGCACAGCGCGGCACCCTCCAAGGCCCAGCCTACCGTGATCCATTGTCGATCAAACTCGATTGGGAAAATCAGGGTAATGAAGAACAACGCTGCGCCTCCAAAGAGCGCAAGTTGCGCGTTTCGGGCCGCACTGGTGAGCGGTATGCGCTTGAGCAACACAAACAATCCGAGCAGCGATGGCAGTCCAAATGCAGCCGGCACCAAACCGAAGACAACGCTCGGATAAGAGTCTCGGATGAGGGCATAGACGAGATAGAAATGCAGCGGTCCAGCAAGCGCGGCGGTCGCCCACGGCGTAGCCTTTTCCGCAAACTTCCGGCGGAAAATGAACGGAAAGATCGTGAACAATGCGTAAAACCCGAGGTACCAAGCCAGCGGTAGCGCGGCACGCGTAGGATCGAAATGTTGAAAATGCCAGGTGTGCTCCAATGCGAGCACACAAGCGAGCCCGACCGCCGGCAGCGCGTCTAGCAAGAGCATTTCGCTCATGCCAAGGAGCAAGATGACTAACAAAAGCGCGAGTCCAAATACCGCGGATGGATTCACTAGAGGCAACCGCAGCGTTACCATGATTAACAGCAGAAACGGCATCGCGGCCGACAATGCCGGAAGCTGAACTGAAAGATTCCCCGGATCCGTGATGTTACCGAAGAGTTTTGGCGCGCATGTTTCCGCCTTCGTGAAACGCCGACAGGCCCAACTCGCGGCGGCCAGAAAGAAAATCGCAAAGCCGCCAAGGATGAAAAGTGCTGTCGGCAAGCCAGTGAGCTCGCTTGGAATCCGCAACAGCCACCCGCCTACTGCTATCAAAGTGAGCAGGAGCATGGCGAGAATCGGCAGGAGTCTGCCCGTCGCCAGGGCGAGACCGAACGCGAGAAGATCGACCATCAACACGAACGGCCAAACCACAATTGAAAGCTCGGTAATCTGAAAAATCGGCATCAACGCCAGCAGAAGCGACAAGGCGGGAAATGCCTGACTCCACCACGGGACGTGAATCTTGCGCAGGCGTTGAAGCACGAGCGGCGTCGCGGAATGAAACAGCGCGAAAACAAAATAGAATGTTAGCGCAGTATAAAGATTTGCAGTGGTAAGATAAGAGTTCGTCCATGCGGCGAGAAAAATGAATGCCGCCAGTCCAGCGAGGGCGTTAACGATAGTCAGTCTGCTTTCGAGCAACGTGAGTGCGAGAACGCCAAGATCGACAACGAACAAATAGCTAAATAGCAAGGTTGGCCGGTGCGCGATCGTTGGGAACGAGAGCAAGTAAAACGCCGAGAGGATCGCTACGCATCCGAGCCCGAGCGTGCAGGCGAGAAGCTCATGATTCATTTTTCCGGTTCGCTTTGCCCATCCTACCGCCGCGAGAAAAAGCCCCTGAAATCCGGCAAACACTGCCATGGCAACGAGCACCTTGTTGCCCGCGAAATATTTTTCCGGAACAAAGAACGTCGTGATCCAGGCGAACTGCATTAAGGCTGTTCCGAGCGCACCTAGAATCGCGAGCGCATTCCATCGTTGCCGTTGTGCAACAGCGAGCAGACCGACGTCGAGCAACGCGATATAGACGAAGAGACCGAGAGGGTAGTCTTTCCCAGTCGAAAGCAATACCGGAGTGAGAAAACCGCCGGCAATTCCGAGCACCGCGACGACCATCGCGTTCAACCGGACGGCGAGCAGAAACGCGACCGCCGTGATTAACGTCATCAATAAGAAAGTTGGAATGAGACCGAAGAAGGCGAAGTGGTAATAACCTCGACAGGCAAACGTCACGGCATAGAGCACAAGGATTCCGGTTGCGCAGAGCGTTTGCGCAGTGACGGCGTTTTCTTTTCGTCTTAAAAGCAGACCGCCGATAACAAGGCTTGCGCCAACGACAAACCCGATGGCAATCCGCAGCTCCGGCGAGATGAGATTGTGCTCGAACGAATATTTCACGAAAAACGCAACGCCAAGGAAGAGTGCCAGCCCGCCAATCCAGGCGAACAGTTTCGCGCCCATGAATTGCTCCCAATTAATCGGCGGTCTTGCAGGCGCTGTGATTTGAGGACCGGTTTCTTCGACGAATCTTTTCGGGATTGGCGGCGGCACCGATTTCTCCTCTTGGACGATCAGAGGAGGAGTTATGATCGGAATCGGTGGCGGCACGCCTTGCGCGACAGCTACAGCGGCCTCTGGTTCCGGAGCGGAGGTGGGATGCCGTCCCCGATTGCGCACTTCGTTTTCAAGCGAAGACAATCGCGTAGCTAAGTTGTCAACGCCGCGCTTTGCGCTGTTTACTTTGGCGAGCGCAACAAAGGGCAGGACGAGAATCGCAATCAACAGAACGATGATGAACAGGACTAGGAATTCCATTTGTTTGGTTTTACCGAATATTCGGCTTTCCTGCAGAGGATAACCACTTTGCGCGGCAGATGTTAATTGATAAAAATTGCGGATTTCATCGACGCTTTCGATCATGAACATTCATCACTTGGAGCTGTTCTATTTCGTCGCGAAACACGGCGGCATTGCAGCTGCGGTGCGCAATATCCCTTACGGAATCCAACAACCTGCCGTGAGCGGGCAGATCGCGAAGCTGGAGGAGTCGCTAGGCATCAAGCTGTTTCAGCGACGACCATTCGCGCTTTCGCCTGCAGGCGTGGAACTATTCGAGTTCATCAAACCGTTCTTCGACAACATCGAGATCGTCAGTGCAAAGCTACGTCAGAACAGGTCGCCGCAATTGCGCATAGCCGCGCCGTCGATCGTGCTGCACGACTATGTCCCGGAGCTGTTGCAAAAACTTCGCGCCAAATTTCCCGAGTTTCGGCTTTACCTGCACGAAGCGGCGCGCGCCGAAGCCGAGAGATTACTCCTGGCTCGCGATGTCGATCTTGCCATTACCGTGATCGAGAAAAAATCGCGCGCCGGGATTCAGGTGCAACCGCTACTCGAGTTGCCGCTGATTCTGCTCGTCCACAAAAAGTCCAGACTCGCTCGCGCAGAAGAGCTGTGGAAGCACGACAAGATTGAAGAAACGCTGATCACTTTCCCACGATCGGATCCGATTCACGCTTCTTTTCAGCGCGGCCTTGAGCGGATTGGAGTGGAATGGTTTTGCGGAATCGAGGTCAACTCGGCTCGTTTGATCGAGCGTTACGTCGTGAGCGGTTATGGGATTGGCTTGGCAGTGGCGGTCCCAGGTTTCAAGCCCGCCGCAGGCGTGCGCGTTTTGCGGTTGCCGGATTTTCCCCCGGTCGTTGTCGGCGCGTCGTGGTCAGGCAAGCTTTCGAATATTTCAAAGCAATTGCTCGCCGAACTGGAAGCCGAAGCCCAGGTGCAAACGCGCCGAATGAAAAGTGGAAACCAGCACTAAGCCTAAGCTTATTGCCGTTGTCGTGGCGCGTTAATCGGACGTCTTCGAGCATCGATTGATCTGGTCGCGCAATTCCGGCGTATTTTGGTGGCCGTGCGCCGAGACCGCATGCTGTACCGCTGCATCGAGCACTTCCTCTTCTGTGCCCGAAATTTTCAGCGAGCAATTTTTCTCACTCGGATAATCTCTGCAATCGATCGATTTTCTTCGCCATGCCAACCTTCTGCTATTCCTTGGTTTTCTTTCGAAAGCGGCATCAAGCCGCCGCACTTCAAAGCGGCTTCGCCCCAAAAAGATTCGTGTTTATTCGTGTCAATTCGTGGTTAGCTCTTCTTCAGTTCACCCAAATCTTTGAGCACCTGCTCGCTGTGCTCGGCAGGCTTCACGCCGGTGTAAACTTTGGCGATTTCGCCTTTCGGATTGATGATGAAGGTGTTCCGTGCGGCCAGTTTGCTCCCTTTGTAGTCCATCACCGATCCGTACTCGGTCGAGACCTTCCCGTCAGGGTCGGCGAGCAATTTGAAGTTGAGTCCTTCCTTGGTGCAAAAATCCTTGTGCGATTGGGCCGTGTCCACGCTCACGCCGAGAATGACCGCTCCGGAGTCTTCATATTTCGCAAGATCGCGCTGGAAATTGCGCGCCTCCATCGTGCAACCGCTGGTAAAATCCTTCGGATAAAAATAGAGCACGACCCATTTGCCGTGATAATCCTTCAGGCTCACCTGAGAACCTTCACCAGTCGTTAGGCTGAAATCCGGCGCTGGTTTTCCTACTTCCGGTTGTTGCTGAGTTTCCGCTGCCATCAAGTGCAACGTGCCAAGCCCAATGACTACTAACAAGATCATGTTTCTCATATTCATGTCCCAGTTTTCGAGCGTATGGGCAGATAGTCAAGAAGCTGCGGAGGCTGGTTCCCTGAATTGAAAGCTTGCGCTCAATGGCAGGTTTGAGTCATTAAAGGCTCGCTCATGGCGAGACCGATGGTTGCTGAAAGTATTCCGATTAAGCCTGCGCGGCTGATTCTTGGGTTGATAGCCTGCCTCGGACTTATCTTCACGATCTTTACTCTGTTGTTCGGTTTCACTTCTATCCCGGCAAACTCCGTTGGGGTGAAGACACGCTTTGGCGCGTATCACGATATCGTCAATCCCGGACTCGCCTACGCGATTCCCTATATCGAGGAGATACACATCGTGCCGACCCAGCGTTTGTTAAAACTCGAGTTCGGTTTCACCTCGCCCAACACGACTAACGTTTACCAGGGCGACGTGGAACCGGAGGAAACTGAGACCATGATCACAGGCGATCTCAACACCGCTCTTGTGCCGTGGGTCGTGCAGTATCGAATTACCGATCCGAAAACATACCTGTTCGGCGCACGCGAACCGGAGAAAACGTTGCGCGATCTGTCAGAGAGCGTCATGCGCGAGGTGATCGGCGATCGCACCGTGGACGAAGTGCTCACAATCGGGCGACACGATATTGAATCTTCGACTTTGAAACGTCTGGCCGACCTTTGTTCGCAGTACGACTTGGGAATTCAGATTCAGCAGGTGCAACTCGCGACGGTGCGCCCTCCGCCAGCCGTGCAGGCGGCCTTTAACGAGGTCAATCAGGCGCAACAGGAAAAGCAGACTGCGATTAATCAGGCCTGGGCAGTGTATAACGATGCCGTACCGAACGCGCGCGGCCAGGCGAAGGAGCGAGAGAAACAGGCCGAGGCATACGCCTTCCGCCGGGTGAACGAAGCCAAGGGCGAAGCGCAAAAATTTTCATTGTTGCTGGCCGAGTACCAGAAAGCGCCGGAAGTGACGCGGCGCCGTCTTTATCTCGAAGCGATGCAAGCGATTCTGCCTAATTTGCAAAAGAAAATCATCATCGATGACAGCTTGAAGAACATTCTTCAAACATTGCCGCTCCTGCCGGCCGATCAGACCCGGACGTCGCCATGAACGTGATCGATGTCACTCCGCGCCCCGCGGCCGTATCAGCCATTGTGCGCCTTTTGCAGAGCCGGTTGATGTCGATCCTCGGGATTCTTTTCATTTTGACCGCTCTCAAGTGGGGAACGCTGCTGTTTGTTGTCCATCAATATGAAACTGTGATCGTCACGCGTTTTGGTAAAATCGTTCGCACCGTCACAAACCCTGGATTGAAGATTAAGCTGCCGATCGTCGATCAAGTGCACCGATTCGACAAACGTATCCTGGCCTGGGACGGGCCACCAACCGAGTGCCCGACCAAAGACAAGCTCTACATTATTGTCGATTGTTTCGCCCGGTGGCGTATCAGCGACCCATTCCTCTACTACAATCGGCTCAACGACGAGCGCAGTGCCCTGTCGCGACTGGATGACATTCTGGGTAGTGAAACGCGGACCGCTGTCGCCGCGCACGATCTGGTAGAAATTATCCGCGTTACCAAAGGGCGAAAACCGCAGCGTGACGAGGAGCTGGAAAAAAGCGGCACCCTGTTGCCAAGCACGATTCCAGAAATCCAACTCGGTCGCGGTGAGATCGAAAAACAAATCACGGAGCGCACCCGCCAGAAGATTTCCGACTTCGGAATCGAACTGCTCGACGAACGATTCAAGCGCAGCAAATACAATCCAGCCGTTGCGGAGAAAATTATTGAACGCATGTCGAGCGAGCGGCATCAGATCGCTGCACGCTTTCGTTCCGAAGGCCGCGGAGAGGCGGCAAATATCAGCGGACAAAAGGAAAGCGATGTGGCCTCAATCAGTTCCGCCGCCACCAGGAATGCGTTGGAGACTGAAGGGAAGGCCGACGCGGAGGCGGCTTCAATTTACGCCGCAGCATTCAACCCTCCCGATGCGCAGGAGCTTTACACGTTTCTTCGCAGCCTCGACGTAATGCGCGCCGCGTTTGAAAAAGATACGACCGCAGTCCTCTCCACGAACAGCGATCTCGGCCGAATGCTCAAGTCGATGGCCGAGGCAGTGGCTCCACTGAAACCGGCACATTAAGCAATTTCGGACGAAGTCCTTTTGGAGTGCGATGCGTCCTCGCATCGCCTTCCTGCCAGCGTCTTGCACACAAAAAAAGCGACGCGAGGACGCGTGCGCGCTCCGAAAGTCCGCCGTCGGACGGACTCGTCCCGCCGTGCGGCGGGCGAGCTTGCGCGAAACGAATGACGTCGGCCTGGTCGAAGAAATTGCACGGCAGTGCAAATGGCCTTTCGTTTTTCAATTGGTGAGAATCTGGACAATTGGCCACTCGACGCGCACCATCGATTTCTTCATTTCCCTCTTGGAAGAGGACGGGGTGAAATTGCTTGCCGATGTACGATCGTTGCCCGGATCGAAGCGCTACCCACAATTCAACAAGGAGGCACTCGCGGACTCGTTAGGCAAAGCAGGAATTCGCTACGAACATTTTCCCGAGCTTGGCGGGCGGCGAAAGGCAAAGCCGGAATCAAAAAATACCGCATGGCGCAATGTGTCATTTCGCGGTTATGCCGATTACATGGAGACAGATGAATTCCATCAAGGCGTTATGCGCATTCTCAATCTTGCTGCCGACGTCGGACCAACTGCGATCATGTGCGCGGAGGCGGTCTGGTGGCGTTGTCATCGGTCGCTGATTTCTGACTGCCTTAAAGCCCGAGGTGTTGAGGTGATGCACATTCTTGATGAAAACAAGATCGAGCCGCATCCATACACTTCGGCTGCGCGGATCGTGACTGGTGAGCTGAGCTACACCGCGTAGCTCAAGGAGCGGCGGCTCTCTAGGTATGCGTTTAGCGCCAATGGCGCGGCATTCATCGGGAGCATGGGGCAACGCCCCAGCGAAAATAGTTCGTACCAAGTTCAGCGCTGAAGGCGCCAATCATTCCCTAACGATTTCGGTCCATTATTGTCACCCTGCTGCAATCGCTGAACCGTGCTTTCAGCGCTGGTGCACAATATGAATCCGGACCCTGGGGCGACGCCTCAAGCTGGCATGAGAAGGCGCCTTTGGCGCTCGTGCGCGGGAGCTCGATCTTTGCCGTTCCGAGGTGGTGTCGCGGAACCGATCAGCATTACATAGACGCTTTGGCCAGAGCAGCAGCCGGGTCAGGTTGATTTATGGTTCCCGGGGCCGAAAATGTTACAATTTTAGGCTTGCTATGCCTGAACGAAGGGCTGCATATTGTGTGTCCCAAGGGCAGCCAACGCTATTACTTGTTGTTCACCACGATTCACAAGTTGTTTGCGCCGCTGTTCACAAGTATTCGCATATTATTGAAAAATTCAACCCTCCCTCATCGCCATGATTCAACTGAAACCGGGAATTCCGCCTGCCTCACTTAAAGGACCACGTGAACCGGCTTTGCGCCGAAGAAACAAGGCTGACAAAAAGAAAAAGACGGGCCTGCGTCTTGAGCGTGTGTTCAGCGATGCCGCTGTTGCACCATTTGATCAGGTTGAATGGGAACGGCGCACCGCGGAAATCACCGATGACAGTGGAAAAGTCATCTTTAAGCAGGAGGACATCGAAGTCCCCAAAAGCTGGAGCGCGCTCGCGACCAAAATAGCTGTCTCGAAATATTTTTACGGCGACATCGCGAACGGCACTGATCCATACAAGGGCGGACGAGAAACATCGGTGCGTCAGCTCATTCACCGCGTCACGCGCACGATTGCCGACTGGGGACTGACGGACGGTTACTTCGCGGATGCGGAAGCTGCGGAGGCTTTTTATGATGAACTGACCTGGCTGTGCTTGAACCAATACGGCGCGTTCAACTCGCCGGTCTGGTTCAACGTTGGCTTGTATCACCAATATGGTGTGGGCAAAGGCGCTGGTGCGGGCAATTATTTCTACAACCGGGAGACCGGCAAAGCGGAGCGAGCCGCATCGCAGTACGAGTATCCGCAGGGAAGCGCGTGTTTCATCCAGAGTGTGGAGGACACAATGGAAGACATTATGCGGCTGGCGACCAGTGAAGCGATGCTCTTCAAGTATGGCAGTGGTACCGGCACCGATCTTTCTTCGCTCAGGTCAACAAGAGAAAAATTGAGTGGCGGTGGCAAACCCAGCGGGCCGCTCTCGTTCCTGAAAGTTTACGACCAGGTTGCGAACGTGGTGAAGAGCGGTGGGAAAACGCGGCGTGCCGCGAAGATGAACACGCTCAAGGATTGGCATCCGGACATTGAAGAGTTCATCGACGCCAAACAGAAGGAAGAAAAGAAGGCGTGGGCGCTGATAGAACACGGCTACGACGGCAGTTACAACGGCGATGCGTACGGATCGGTCATGTATCAGAACGAAAATGTGAGCGTGCGGGTAAGCGATGAATTCATGGAAGCGGCGCTGGAAGGCCATGAGTGGTGGACGCGCCGCGTCACGGACGGCAAACCGTGCGAACGCAAAGATGCGCGCACGCTGCTTCGAAAAATCGCCGAAGGAACACACATCTGTGGCGATCCGGGAATGCAGTTCGATTCCACGATCCACAAATGGCATACCTGCAAAGGCACGGACCGTCAGAATTCCACGAACCCGTGCTCGGAATATCTGTTCCTCGATAACACCGCGTGCAATCTGGCTTCGTTGAATCTGATGAAATTTAAGACCCCGGATGGCGACTTTGATGTCGAGCGCTTCAAGTCGGCGGTCCGCATCTTCATTACCGCGCAGGAAATCATTGTCGATAACGCGAGTTATCCGGTCAAAGACATCGCGGAGAACTCGCATATTTTCCGCACACTTGGACTCGGCTACGCGAACCTCGGGTCGCTCATCATGAGCTACGGTTTCGGATACCACAGTATAGAGGGCCGGGCACTCTGCGGCGCGATCACTGCGATCATGACCGGCGAAGCTTACGAACAAAGCGCACGATTGGCGCGGGCGATCGGCCCGTTTCCAGGTTATCGCGACGCACGTGCTAGTGGTGTGCCAAAACCAGTCGCCGAAGACAACGTCGCATCGATGCTGGAAGTGATTGAATTGCATCGGGACGCGGTGAGCGAAATCTCGGATGCGAAAGAATTCGCATATTTGAAAGAAGAGGCTGCGAAAGTTTGGGACAGCGCGGCGGAACTTGGAAAGCTTTACGGTTATCGAAACGCACAAGTCACCGTGCTCGCGCCGACGGGCACGATCAGTTTTCTGATGGATTGCGACACGACAGGAATCGAACCGGACATCGCGCTGGTGAAATACAAACTGCTTGCGGGCGGTGGAATGCTGAAAATTGTTAACCAAACGATCAAACCCGCGCTGGAGAAACTGGGTTACAATTCCGACGAGATCGAACGCATCGTCGCGCACATCGACGCTTTCGACACCATCGAGGACGTCACCGATACGGATGGATCGACAATCTCATCCGGATTAAAGCCGGAGCACCTGCCCGTTTTCGATTGCGCGTTCAAGCCGTTCAAAGGGGAGCGCAGTCTCAATTACATGGCGCACCTCCGTATGATGGCCGCAGCGCAACCGTTCCTCAGCGGCGCAATTTCGAAAACCGTCAATATGCCGGAAGCCGCCACAGTGGATGATATCATGAACACGTACGTCGAAGGGTGGCGACTCGGCTTGAAATCGGTGGCGATTTACCGCGAGGGCTCGAAGCGGTCCGCGCCGCTGAACACCCGAAAGACAAAAGACATGGGCACTGTGGCTGCCGATACGGACCGCGGCGTCTCCACTGCTACCGGGGATGAGGATATTCAGAGACGCATTCTCGAACTGGAACAGGAAGTGGCGTCGTTGCGCGGCCTGGTCGATCAACCGGTGCGCCACCGAATGACCGACACCCGCATGTCGCTCACCCACAAGTTCGAGATTGCCGGTCATGAAGGCTACATCACCGTGGGGCTCTACGTGGACGGTCAGCCGGGCGAGCTTTTCATTACCATGTCCAAAGAAGGCAGCACTATCGGCGGATTGATGGACACAGTCGGCACGCTTACTTCCATCGCGCTGCAGTACGGCGTGCCGCTCGAAAGCCTGGTGAAGAAGTTTGCTTATCAGCGATTCGAGCCCAGCGGTTTCACAAAGAACCCTGATATCCGGCACGCCACCAGCATTGCTGATTACGTGTTTCGCTGGCTGGGCTGCCAGTTCATCAAAGGCTACAAGGAGGCGACTTCACCCAACCGAGGCCAGCCGGATCTGCCACTGAAGGAGATTGCCGAGATCGAGAAGAAGGCTGTGAACCGCCCCGTTTCGGATCTGGCGCGCACCGCCGAGAAAGAAGTGATTGACGTAATCACGAATCATCCGCCTGGCGATTCCGAATCTGGCCGACAAAACGGGAACGGCAATGGTCACGCCGACCGCGTAACAGTGGCGCTTGGCAGCATCTTTATGGGAATCACCTGTTCGGTTTGCGGCAGCGACAAGGTGATCCGTGCCGGCGCCTGCGGCGTTTGCACCGAATGCGGCACCAGTCAGGGGTGCAGCTGAGAGCGAAGTGCCAATCCCCTAAGCTCTACCGAGTTCAAATCTTCAGATTGCCCAGCTGCGATACCGGTTGCAGCGCTTGAGGTTTGGGCCATCGAGATCTTGTGGACTTCTGAAGAGATCCAAATGTTCGACGCATAGTATCTGGGCGTCTGATTGGACACGTGCGTGCGCATGGCTACAATGCGTCGCCTATTTTTCTAAGGACAAATTGAATGAATAAGCTCGACGAGCAGCGACAGAAGGAAATTCAACAGGCAGAGGAACTGCTTTTTGCAGGTCCGCAGGCGCTTGGTTTTACCAAGGGTCTTTTCCAAGGACATTTCGTTGCCGATTGGGTAATGCCTTATCCGCGCATTCCGGCGACGCAACGGGTCGAACTGGATGAAACTCTCAAGGAGCTTCGCCAATTTCTGGACGAGCATCTCGATGCCGCGGAGATCGATCGAAAAGCAGATTTACCGCGCAGCGTGATTGATGGCCTTGGCCGAGTCGGCGTGCTCGGCATGACCGCGCCGAAGGAATATGGCGGACATGGATTCTCGCAAATGGCCAACTGCAAAATCCTGGAAGAGATCGGTCGCCGCTGTGCATCGACATCGGTTTTTGTGAATGCGCACCACTCGATTGGAATTCGCGCGTTGTTGCTCTTTGGAACGCATGAGCAAAATCAGCGATGGCTTCCAAAATTGTCGACCGGCGAGCAGCTGGGTGCATTTGCGCTGACGGAAAAGGAAGCAGGATCGGATGCGGCGAACGTGCAAATGCAAGCGCGACCGAGCGAAGACGGCTCGCATTTCGTTCTGAACGGTGAAAAGCGCTATATCACCAACGCTGCAATCGCCGATGTGCTGACCGTGATGGCGCGGACGCCAGTGCCCGGATCTGATAAGACCTCGGTCACGGCATTCCTGGTGACACCGGACATGCCTGGATTCGAAATGCTCGAGGCTCGAATGCCAAAGATGGGAATCCGCGGCACGGCCACTGGCCGATTCGCGTTGCGCGACGTTAAAGTTCCCAAGGAAAATATTCTCGGCCCGCTGGGCAAAGGGCTCAAAGTCGCGCTAACGGTTCTCGATTTCGGACGCACAACATTCGGCGCATGCTGCACCGGCGCGGCCAAGACTTGTTTGCGTTTGGCGATCGACCACGCAAACACGCGCAAACAATTCAACAAAACGCTTGCTAATTTTCACCTGGTCCAAAAGAAAATCGCGCGCATCGCGGCCGACGTTTACGCGATGGAGGCAATGACCACGATAACCGCGTCGCTAATCGATCGCGGGCTGGAGGATTACATGCTCGAGACGGCGATGCTCAAAGTGTTTACGACCGAGCGGCTTTGGGAGTGCATCAACGATGTGTTTCAGATTTATGGTGGCTCTGCGTATTTTGTCGATCTTCCGCTGGAGAGAATGATGCGCGATGCACGCATTAACCAGATCGGCGAAGGCGCGAACGAAGTGCTCACTTCATTTATCGCACTGGTGGGGATGCGTGGACCGGGCATGGAGTTCAAGGAAATTTACGACACGATGATAAAACCGACACGCGAGCGGGGCTTCGCGAAAGCGTGGACAGCCGGCAAGCATCGACTCGGCGCGGCCGTGCGGATTCCCGAGATTCCAGTACGCAGCGCCGAGCTGCGATCGTCTGCCAATCAACTTGGCCGCCTAATCTGGCGTTTTAATGTAGCCGTGAACCGCGCACTGATCACTTACCGCGAGCCGATACTCGATATGCAGCTTGTCCAGGAGCGGATCGCAAACGCGGCCATGGACCTTTTTGCGTCAACCTGCGTTCTCAGTCGTCATGATGCCGAGCTTCAATTTGCGCAACGCAATGGAAGTTCTTCGTCCCCTGACCAGTTCGCTGCCGATTTGTTTTTGCGTCAGTCCTTCCGGCGGATTCGCCATTTCCTGTCTGGGCTTACGGATAACGAGGATAAGTCGGTGCTTGCGACAGCGAATTCCGTCTTGAGCAGGCCGGGCAGTTAACTCCGAAAGCATTCGCGAGTAAAAATTGGCCGCGCGTATTTACACCGACAAAGATGCCAATCTCCGCTGGCTGAAGGGAAAAAAACGCGCAGTGACTGGGTTCGGCGCATGTTGCGGGACGCCGAAAGCATCCAATTGAAAAGGTGCGGACTGCGCGGAATGATGGCTTGGCGCGCAAAAAATGTAGATCTATGTCCGCGCTGTCGCGTTGGCAGCACGCCAGTACCGGCGAAATCGTCGGAGTTTTAGGTTATTGCCCGTTGCGGTGACCTAAAACATCCAATGCGCCATGAGTGGTCGGAATTGCAGCTAGCCGTTCGCAAGGTTGCGGAATGCGGGAGCCTCCGGACACAGTGTAACACATCTTCTTTGAGGTCTTGACGACCCGCTGTGGTTGTGGCCGGAGCACGACGTTCTTGCTCGGATCAGCAGCAAAAACCGATGCGCAAAACGCGAGTGCAAGCACGACGGCTGCGCATCGGACCGACCAGCCGCCGAAGCGACTTGGTCTGTCTACTGTTTTCACGGCCTAATTGTGATGCGGCATTGACTTTACTGCAAGCTTATTTGCCATCGTTTTAGGACAAAAAGCCGACATTTTGAGCCATGCTAAAATTCCTGCGGTCAGTCTGTCCAAAGGAAATGCTCCAGTCGAAGATTGGTAAGACGGGCTTTTGCTTCTTCGCTACGGCTGCCTCCTGCTGCAGCGAGTTTCTCATAGATGGCAGCGGCAGATTCCCACTTCGAATCTTCCTCCAACAGGCGCGCGGCGTTAAATCCGGCCTTGTAATACCAGAAGAGTTCGCGTCTCCGATCTGGACGCCCCTCTTCCTCCAATATTTTATAAAACGTGGCAAGCGCATTGGCGCGCTCGCTTTTCTTCTCCAAACACAATCCCTCTTTAAACAGTGCCTGGTTGCGCCAGTGAATCGGCTCGTCCTTATCGGAAGCGAGTTGATCATAGAATTCGATCGCGCGCTGATAATTATTTGGATCGGTTGCGCCCATCTCAAAGAAAATGTCACCCTTGCCGCACAGCGCCTCGCGTTTTTCGGCGAGACCGGCATCACTCTTTAGGACCTCATCGTATAAGGCGAGAGCATCTTTGGGTTTGCCAAGCTTGCGCTCAATCACAGCCTGCTCGTTGCGCGCAGCCCATCGCAGCGCACCGTTCTGCCGCACCACTTGGTCAAACAGAACAATCGCCCGGTCCAGCGAATGTTCACCCATGCTGGACATTGCTGACTCCGCCGCGAAGAAGAGGGCTTTTTCACCCAGCGAATTATCGGGAGTCCGTTGCGCAATAAGTTCAAACTGCGTCTGCGCGTTCGCAAAGTCCTGGCGTCGATAATAAAGCTCAGCCAACTTCATTCGAACTTCCAGAGCGAACGACGAGGTTCCATGTTGTTCGAGAAAGCGCTTTGCAAGCTCAATCACTTTCGCTTCGTTGCCACCACTTGATTCCTCAACCCAGACGTTGAGATAATCCCCGCGTTCCGCGGCTGCCGCCGTTGGCGACTCGGCAGCGCGAGTCAGATACTTGTGCGCTTCGTCGAGGCGCGGTGGCGAGGCATGAAAGGCCAGTTCCGCGAGGCTGACCAAAGCTTCCGACACGCGAGGATTCCTGGGAAAATCGTGAATGAACTGTTGCAGCGATCTTGCCGCTTTTTCGTCGCCTTTCGCCGCTTGCACCAGGCCTTCCTCTAATCGCAAGTCGGCACGCGCCTCTTCGTCACCACCCAATTTTTCCAGGTCACCATAATCAGCCAGAAAACGTGTATGGTCACCGAGTTGGAGCCACCCGGTGGAGGCGTTGAAAAGCGCAACCTTTGCCCACGGCGAACCGGAACGCGCGATTTGTTCAAAATCCGCGGAAGCCCTGCCAAATCGTCTCGCAAGGTATTGCGCCTGGGCGGATAAGAAATCGATTCTGGCAAGCAAAGGCGGCGAGGGATGAAACGAGCGCGCGTCGTGCAAAATCGCAATCGCCTCATCGAAGTGTTTGTCCTCCATTTCGAATTGTGCAAACTCGAGCAGAGCGGCTGCGATCGCCTGAGATTTTACGCCGGCATGGCGAAGATCGGTAAATAATTGCCGAGCGCGCTCCCTGCGCCCTGCACGAATTTCGAACCGCGCGAGATACCATCGTGCAAATGTTCGTCGTGGCTGTTCGGGGCTGCGCACCCATCTCTCCAGCTCGTTGCGCGATGGTTTGTGTTCCGCCCGGTACAACTCATCGAGTCTTGCGAAGAGAAGAGGAAGATCCGGATCTGCTGGATGACGATCAACAAACTGCTCGATCACATCGTCTGCGATTTCGGGCGTTTTGAGTTGCACTTGCGCTTCCGCGACACCGAAGACTGCCGCGATTAGCGTGGGGTGAGCTGCTCCTTCTGGTCTTTTCAAGAGACCCTGAAAAATGCCGATTGCTCTTTCAGATCGCCGCTGGATTAGTTCCAGGCGTCCCCGCAATACCCGGCGTTCTCTTCGCTCCGCGACCGATGTGGGCTGCATCTCTTCAAGAAGACGACGCGCGCCGGCGGCATCGCCCGTTTCAATGTACAATTCGGCTGCTCGCAACCGCGTTCGCGTTGCCCATTCCTTGTCATGAATGAGAAGCGTAAACTTCTTCAGCGCTTCATCGCGTCTTCCCAACGCGCGCAGCATTTCCGCCGCTCCAAACATCGCAGGGCTGTAAAATGGCGAACCCTTATCGTTGGCCAGTTGCTCGTAAAGCGGCAGGGCCTCACCCCATCGACGCAGGCTGGCGAAGGCCTGTGCGCGCCAAAATTTTGCCCAGGGTAGTTCGCGTACGCGGGTATCTGCCAACAAAACCAGAGTATTCTCGGGCTGCTTTGCAGCTATTTGCGCTTCGGCGAGCTTCTCCGCGACCGCGCGCCACTCGGCTTCCGGCAGATTGTTGTCTAACAACGCCTGCAGCCGCACGAGTGCTACGTCCGGCACTCCTTCTGAGATCGGCGCGCTAGCTTCGGAAATTTCGTTGGAAAAGTCTGCCCGGGCCATTTGCGCGAGCAGACTCATCAGGCACATCAGTCCTATGCGTCTTTTGAGGCTCATGTGTTCTTCAATGACGACCGCAGATATTGTCCGGTATAGCTGCCTGGCAACTCGGCAATCTTCTCTGGCGGGCCTTCTCCCACGATCTCTCCGCCACCCTCTCCGCCCTCGGGCCCCAGATCAATAATCCAGTCCGCGCACTTGATCATCTCCAGGTTATGTTCAATTACGATCACTGTGTTACCTGCGTTGCGCAGCTTCATTAACACTTGCAGTAGTTTTTCGATATCGGCGAAATGCAATCCGGTCGTCGGTTCATCAAGGATATAAAGCGTGCGTCCGGTAGCCTTTTTCGCAAGCTCGGTTGCCAATTTTACGCGCTGGGCTTCCCCGCCGGAAAGAGTCGTTCCGGCCTGACCAAGTCGCAGATAGCCCAGACCCACATCCAGTAATGAGTCTAACTTTTCTGAAATGCTGGGCACATTTCGGAAAAAACGGGCCGCTTCGTCCACCGTCAGATCAAGGACATCAGCAATGTGTTTGCCTTTGTATGTGATCTCGAGGGTTTCACGGTTATAGCGTTTGCCGTGGCACACCTCGCATTCGACATAAACGTCGGGCAGAAAGTGCATCTCGATCTTGATTAGCCCACCGCCTTCGCAATTTTCGCAACGGCCGCCTTTAACGTTGAAGCTGAAACGCCCCGCGTCATAACCGCGCACCCGCGCTGCGGGCAATTGACTGAACAGTTCGCGAATCGGAGTGAACGCGCCCGTGTAGGTGACCGGGTTCGATCGTGGCGTTCGTCCAATCGGGCTTTGATCGATCACAACTGCCTTGTCGATTTGTTCTACCCCGCGAATCTCTCGATGTGCGCCCGGTTTTTCCTTCGCATTATGGAAACGTCGAAACAGCGCACGTCGTAAAATGTCATCCACCAAAGTGGACTTGCCGCTGCCGGAAACGCCGGTCACACAAGTAAAACAACCGAGCGGAAAAGAGACGGTAATATCTTTCAAATTGTTTTCCGTCGCCCCCACTAGTGTTAGCCAACCCTCGGATTTGTCGGTCGACCGCGGTTTAGCGCGCTGCCTGGGAATGGAAATTCGCGCGCGGCCGGAAAGGTAATCGGCAGTCAAAGAAGTCTTCGCGCGGAGAACATCTTCGAGTTTACCTTGGGCAACAATTTCGCCGCCACGCGGACCCGCCCCGGGGCCAAGATCGATAATGTGGTCCCCGGCCCGTATCGTTTCTTCGTCGTGCTCGACCACAATGACGGAATTACCGAGGTCGCGAAGACGCCGGAGCGTCCCCAGCAGCCGTGCATTGTCCCGCTGATGCAGTCCAATACTTGGTTCGTCCAGAATGTAGAGGACGCCCGCGAGTCCCGAGCCGATCTGGGTCGCCAATCGGATTCGCTGCGCTTCACCGCCGGAAAGTGTCCCGCTCTGGCGATTGAGAGTGAGATAACCGAGACCAACTTCGACAAGAAATTGCAGACGGGATTGAATTTCGCGCACAACGTCGCGGACGATGGCTCGTTGCTGCGTAGTCAGCTCGAGCGCTCCAATAAGGCGCGTGGCTGCTTCGGTTGTCAGCTCACTCAGCTGATGAATGTTCAACTCGAGTGCGTGTCGATCCTTTATGGTGACTGCGAGGATTTCCGGCTTGAGCCTTGCTCCGTTGCATACTTTGCATGGTTCGTAGGTCATGAACGATCGAATGCGATTGCGAGTGAATTCGCTTTGAGTCTGCTCGTACAGCCTCTGCATCTGCGGCATAAGTCCCTCGAATGGCTTTGCAACTTTTCCCGCGCCTGCGGGGCCATTCTCACTGAAACCCATTTCGATCGGCGTTCCATTGGTACCGAAGTAAAGGGCTTGTTTGAATTGGTCAGGCAATTCGCTGAAAGGCACGTCTTCATCAACATGAAAATGGTTCACGAGCGCCTTTTGCAGATGCCGGTAATATGCCTGCATTCGCTTCGTCCCACGCCGCCACGGCGTGATCGCGCCTTCAGCCAGCGTTTTACCGGGATCGGAAATCATCAGCTCTGGATCGCAAACCAACTGGGTGCCAAGTCCATGGCAAGCCGGGCACGCTCCAAGGTGGCTGTTGAAGGAAAAATGTCTCGGGGTTAGCTCGCCGATTCTAAAGCCGGTCGCGGCGTTTCCGTAATCGGTAGAGTAGTGCTGTTCTTGCCAAATCGTTTCCGATTGAGCGTTAGACGTTGGGCGTTGGGCGTTGGACGTTTTGGAAGTTTCTCTCAGCACGACGACGCGATTCCCGCCCCATTTCAGCGCAGTTTCAATTGAATCAGTAAGACGGATACGAATACCATCCTGCACGACCAACCGGTCCACGACCGCCTCAATGGTGTGCCGTTTGTCCTTGTTGAGCCGGATCCGTTCAGAGCGATCCAACTCCGCAATTTGGCCGTCAATTCGCGCGCGTACGAATCCCTCGCGCCTGATCTTTTCTATTACGTCCCGAAACTCCCCCCGCTGATTCTCGATCAGCGGGGCCAGCAGAATGATTTTCGACTCCGGCTCGTAAGCAAGGATTTGATCGACGATCTGCTGAGGCGTTTGCCGGCTCAACGGCTGGCCCGTCAGCGGATCATGCGGCTGGCCGATGGCCGAAAAGAGGACCCGCAGATAATCATAAATTTCGGTGGTGGTCGCGATGGTAGATCGGGGATTCGCGCCCGCGCTACGCTGCTCGATGGCGATCGCTGGCGAAAGGCCTTGGATGAAATCGACGTTTGGCTTTTCCATTCGATCAAGAAATTGCCGAGCATAAGCAGAGAGGCTTTCGACGTAGCGGCGTTGGCCTTCGGCATAAAGCGTGTCGAAGGCCAGCGAGGATTTCCCCGAACCACTCAAGCCGGTGATAACAACTAACTTTTCCCGCGGAATTTCCACGTGAAGGTTCTTGAGATTGTGCTGCCGGGCACCGCTAATTTTGATAACTTGCGCAGGCATTCTGACGAGGAATGTCGAACCCTCTACTTAAACATAGCTGGCCAATTTCTCAAAAGGGGCACGTCTTTCCAAGCGCGTAAAGCGTTTTGCAGCAGTAACGCGGTAGATAAACGCGACCGCGGCCTGTTTTGAATTAGTATTCTCTCGGCAAACGTGAAAATTTTGGTCGGAAAGCATACTGAGACGCGTTACCTCTCACGCTCGGAACGTTGGTCAGACGGCTTCGCGATCGCTGCCGTATGTGCTTTCGTTTTCCTCGCGAACTATCGAATTGAGCTTCCAGTCGGCATTGACGGCGAAGAACGCAGCGGCTTCTTACCTGTTACTCCTTTTTTTAAACAGCGTGAAACGACCGCGGCGGTCAACCAATTCGTAGTCGTCGAACCGAATTCCAGACTTCGCGTCAATTGCATCTGGGCTGATTCTGAAGGGCGCGTATGGGTCGGCGCTATCGCCAAGGATCCAGATCGGCGCAGGACGGCCATACAGTCGGTCTAGCCAGAAGAGGTTTCGGTCATGCGCGTAGCGAAAAAGCATAGCCGAAGCGATGACCGGTTCCCTGGGTTTGGCCTCACGGAGGTAGCGAGCGAACACCGCGTCAGCCTCTTGGCGCTCTGATGACGAGTAAAAGCTGGTCGAACGAAGAAGGTACGCACCGCGAGCAAACCACGGCACGAGTAAGAATTGTGCAGATGCCGCCAATGCTGCGATCCCAATTGAAGTCGTAAGCATTGCGGACCGCATCCGTTTACCGCAGCGCAGTACAAACCGCACAATCGAAGCAAAACCTACTAATGTGATACACCAGAGCAGTGCCTGGGCCGGAAAAAATCGTCGCGCCACCAGGAGGTCATTCCTATCCATCAGCCATGCGATGACGGTTGTGGGGACGCCAACAACCAGGTAGTACGGGCGCAACAAGATTGTTCCAAAGCTACCTACAATCATGACCCACAGCCATTGACGAACAGTGCCGCTCCCAAGCCAATCGCCAATATTGGATGCGACAAAAGTAAAAAGTGCTCCCGGACTGGATAAACTCCCGGGCGCCACGATGCCGAGGCGATCAACCGAGTGACCAGACAGGCGATCAACCGGGTGACCAGCGTACGCTATCGGCGATTGCGACCAGGAAATCGCCAGCAAAAATGGTATGGCGGAAACCGACAGGAGAAGTGCGATCGCCGCGGGCCAGTTGAAGCGATCACGCACAGATTTGCCGGGTGAAGCAATCCATGTCTCAACTCCTGCTACGATCGCTACCATCGCCGCAGCAATCGGCGCATCCTCCTTCACGCTGATGACAGCGAGTACCGTTGCAATCGAGAGCAACATCCGCTGCTGAAGCAGGAAGTAAAACAGGGCTAAACACAACGCTGGAGCGAGAAGCTCGACTTGAAATCCCCAGCCAGCCTCTTGATAGAAAAAAATCGAAAGTGGGCAGACCAGCATCGCCCCGGCTGCGATTAACGCGATATGACCGGCAACGCCAAGTAGCCGCAATACCCGCACTGCCAGGAAGTAAGTGGCGCCCACGGAAGCGGCAAGGACAAATAGTAAACCGGGAGCGCCGAAGGGCTTTGCTATAAGCCCGAGCGGCACAAGTATAAAATAGGTGTGAATCGCAAGTATGTTTCCAAAACAGTTGTCTTGGAGAATCCGTTTTCCCTCGAGCCAACTCCGCGCAGCCTGAACGCTGATGAAGAGGTCCCCCGAATAGCCAAGATCGTAGAAGGTCTTTAGCTTAAGAGCAAAAACCCAAGCGACAATGAACAGAGTAAGCGCGAGAGCAACAAAATCCCATCGATCCCAGCTCGCTACCGGCTCTACGTTGGAAGTGAAAATTTCTTTCCAGCGAAGCCGCATTGGATGAAGCTATGGATTCTCGATATTTTTCCAAGAGCAACTTCAGTCGTACTGCGCATTGCTAATAGCTGTACGAACTCGTTTTTCCCATCTATCGGCCGCTTATGCGTATGCCGATCGCAGTCTCTCTAACTGTATTCGTCCGACTGAAGCCGGTCATCAGCGCCCGGCACGTGGAATGAGTTCTTTTGGTTTTTCTGGAGTCTGAGGTGCTCTAACGAAGCATGTCCTTCGGAACCTCATAAACCAAGTACGAGTAGGCAATATGATCTACGGGAGTAAAATGCTCTCGCAACCATCTGTATTCCTCGGGGTTTCGATTAACTCCAACCAGGGCGTTAACAGGCACAACAATTCGACCGGCGTGTGGTTTGCGAGGATCGACGATAACATCGGGATGACGTCGGACGTACTCCGTTAGATACCATTCGTTCCCGCGCCAATCCAGGTTGGAGTCTGCAAGGTGTCGATAGGCCAGTTTCCTGTCCGGAACAAACTCGTTAAAGTACGAGATAAAATGCGGATAATATGAAAGAGCCGATGCAGCAGTCCAAACGACCAGGACCAGAGCGGTATATCGTCGGAGTTTCGATTCGGGGGCAGCCACAAATCTTCCGCAAAAGATCGTAGCGAGGATAACTACAGGCAATGCATGACGAATGCCGACCTCCGCGTTAAAGAAGAAATTCAAGGAGACCCAGTAAACCAGAATCGGAATGAGCAGAAAGATCTCCTCCCGGCGAAGTCCTCGCTGACCACGTCTTGAGAAGTATCCGAACAATGCCACCAAGAATATGATTTGCTTCGCAATCGGTACCTTGAAGAAGGCGGCGTAAAAGTAGTACCCCGGGAACCCATGAAGTGTCCCGTCATGATGATTTACTCGAAGTTGCCCTGCCATGTAAATGTTTCCCCAAGCTTCTCCCATCCTTTCCTCGAACTTAACCATATCCACGCCTTGGATGTAAGGCACCGGCAGTGGGAGAGGCAGGTTACCGATGATTGGGGTGGACCGGAGTGTTTTGAAGAATGGGTCTTTCAAGGTATACCCAGATAACGGGGTTCCAATTCCCGAGAAGCCGAACCCCAGGTTAATTGTTACGATACTCACCGCAACGAAGAACATTATCGCGATAGACCAGCCGCGCAGATTCCAATTCAGGCTATGTGATCGATCAGGTTCTGCCGCGCTACTTGCCGGCTTAAAGTGACAATAAATCGCTGCAAGCGCCAAAAAGATCGGGTACAGATAAACGCACGAGTATTTGGCCAGTTGGCTTAAGCCAAGCGTCAATGCGCTAAAAAGGGCTCTTTGTTTGCCGCCTAACTTTAGAAAATGCCAAAAGTGATAGAGTGCCATGGTTGTCATCAAAGCGGCAGGCAAGTCCGCTGTTACCAGCTGACCGTGCGCCAGCAGGTTGGGATCGAAGACGTAAAGACTTAGCGATAGGAGTGCCCCGTTACGACCATAGAGTTCATAACTCCATCTCACGACGTATAACCCAAGTAACAGAGAAAGAGCAATGGTCGCGTACCTGCCTCGCTTTAGCTGATCGCTCCAGGAAGCGCCGGGTGAAATCCCTACCATCGACGCAACAAGAGCCAGATTTCCGCTCGTCATGGCGTGCACACTTGAAAAGGGCATGGTGCTGGCATTTAACGCACTTGTTCGCTCTGGAGCGCCATTCAATACGCGATAACCGTATTGGTAGTGGAGAGGCTCATCGGTAGTAAACCCCTTGTGGCGAAGGCTGGTCACCTGTACCAGCAATAACACAGCTAACAGCGCGCCACAGACAATGAGCCAGCCCGGCGTTGCAATCCATTGCCGCACTCGACTACTCATTGATAGGCTCGGTAACACGACGCTCTTATTGTAAATCGTCCATATCTTTCACACACGCGAGGACGACCTTCTAGGGTCTGGGGCCGGCCTCCTGGTCCGACTGTGGAAGCTTGGGCGAACGGACAACATCTGCGTCGAATTCACTGACTGAAATAATGTAATCTGCATTCGCCTGCTGCTGTGGTGTGAGTTCATTAATATTTTCGACCCAAATACGCAGGGAATGGTCGTTCCAGACGAGAGAAGCAATAAAGAAAACATTCCACTTATTTTGGAAGAGATTTTCCTTCAGCAAAAGGAGAATGCTACTACCAGGTGGTGGACGAAGATCCAGAGAACGGAACGTGTGGATAACATGGGAGGTTTTGGCCCCTACATTGAGCCAAGGCACTCTGAGGCGCTGATTCTCTTGCTGTGTAAACGCTGCGAGAGCGAATGCCACAAAAAGCATCGCGACGATTCGAAAACCCCGAGGAGGTACTTTCCCGGGAGCATCCCCTGCGCTTGCACTTGCGGCTGCAGGCAGGAGACGTTTGCCAACGAATACCGAAAATTTCCAAATTAGAGTGATCAAATCAAACGTAACCTTTGCAAAGATCATTGCCCATCCGAACAGCAGAAGATAAAGGGATGCATCGCCGCGCATAGGGACGATAAACGCCAGAGGAAAGGGCACGATCACTATCCAGAAGGCCATGAGCTGAAGGGTGCGGTCCCGGCGTAGAAAGGCATAAATGAAAACAAGCGCCCACAGGAGTAGCAGCGCTATTGGTGTGATTGTATGCCCGGCAAACAACAATTGGCCAACAAACTTGGCGTTGGAGGCTGTGAAATTAGCCCATGAATATTTGGGTCGATAAGGATCTAAACTCGCCAGCGAGCCGCTGCCGTGCAGTTTTCCGTAGATATAAAAAACGGTGAGCAATCCGGCAATTAATGACGGCGCGGCATAAGACCAGATCCAGCGCAGAAACGCTTTCGAGTCTGCCCAGCTATGAGATCTCAGAAACTCATAGATTAGGACGATCACGGGAAGCGTTACGGCCATCTCTTTGCAATTCAGCGCGCAGATATATAAGGCTAGAAATCCGAACAATTGCACGGGCCGAAGAGAAACTCCTTTCTCGCGGAAATGGATGTAGTAGGCCAATGCCGCGAAATAAAAGAATCCGCATAACACGTCATAAATGAAGGCACCGACGAACACCAGGTTGGCAAGTCGCGGGTGATAACAAAGACCAAGCACGGCGAGAAATGCGACAGAACGCGAGGAGGCGAGACGCCGGCCTAAGTAAAAGACCACGGGAACGGACGCAACGAGAATACTGATTTGGACAATTCGATAAGGCAAAGGGTCCAGATCAAAGAAGTGATAAAGCGGCAGATAGTAAAGAGCGCCTCCCGGACGATAAAGATACAGAGGCAGCTCATAAAGGGCGCCTCCCGGAATACAAAACACCTTCCAAATAGTTATATTTGCCAAAAGCGACCTGAGTGCTCCGGCTCGCCAGCAGATCCCCATGTTCATCATCTCGTCTTCACGAAATCCGCCGCGGAGCGCGGGGAGAGCAAAGTGGAGGAAGTAGGTGATGAGAACGGCTACGCAAATCGCATCAAGCGCAAAGCCCTGATACGCCCGTTCTGTTTTTGCGTTTTTCATAGCACGGAAGTTAACGGACAGATACGTCTGCGGGCTTCTGCGACAATAAGATCGCTGGCGGGGAATTCGGTTTGCGTCTCATAAGCCGGTACGGACTTCATCCCCGAACTGACTAGATGCCGTTCGGAACGTTAATGGGAAAATCAAAATCATCATTAAGAGGAAGGTTATACTGTGAGGAAAGCGCGTAAGCGTGAAACATTGCCCCAAAAATAACTCAAAAGAATTCTAAAGGGGAATGAACGCGGAATTACTTTGGAAGCTCATTGATGATCTATGAGACTATTACAGGCCTTCTTAAGGGAATCTGGTGGGCTTGAGTTAAGCACAAGGGCGGCGGCCTTTCTCCAGCAAAAAATCTGGAAGGAAATATAGCGAATGCTGTTTTCGGATTAGTTACTCAAGCCAGAAAGTCGATTTGGTAAAAAGTTCGCTGGCGAACCGAAACAGTTTCGGCGATAAGAGCGAACTGCCATGGAAGTCGTGTCCGGGAACACCGTTTTGATTATCGAGGATGAACGCGATGTAGTCGATCTTCTCGCGCTCAACTTGCGCAAAGCTGGTTTCACGACCTCGACGGCGCCCGATGGCGCTTCCGGACTCGAGAAAGCGCGCAGCGAAAAACCAGCCTTGATTATTCTTGATCTCATGCTCCCGAAAATGCCCGGGCTGGAAGTTTGCAAAATTCTGAAAAGCGACCCGGGAACTCGCCAGGTCCCGATTATGATGCTCACGGCGAAGGCCGAGGAAGTCGACCGGATAGTCGGTTTGGAATTTGGCGCGGATGATTACGTGACAAAGCCGTTCAGTCCGCGAGAAGTGGTCCTACGGATTCGAGCAATCATGCGTCGAGGTGAGACGAAACAGGACGATGAACGTTTGACGGCCGGGCCCATTACCATTGATCCGGCGCGTTATGAAGTTTCTGTTAGCGGCAAGCGGATCACTCTCACGAGTCTTGAATTTAAACTCCTGCGCACTCTGATACAGCGACGCGGTCGCGTCCAGTCGCGTGACCGCTTGCTCAACGACGTGTGGGGTTACGAAAGTATTATTGACACGCGAACAGTGGACACGCACGTCCGACGGTTGCGCAAGAAACTTGGTAAAGCCGCCGATGTGATTGAAAGCGTCCGTGGGTTCGGTTATCGGTTGAAGGAAAAGTAAGGCCGGATGTATTGGCTAATCCTCGGCGTGCTCTGCGCTCTATTCGCAGTGACAACGCTGCTTCTCTGGCAAAAATGGGCCGCGCCGTGGCCACAAATCGAGCAACTCGTTTCCCAAATAGCCCACGGTGAACGGCCATCGACGTTTCTGATAAACGGTGGGGCAGAGCCGCATCGCGCTGGCCTGGCGCTTGAGGCTATTTTTGCGCGCCAGCAGGAACTCGAACGCCAGATCGCGGGACGCGAATCCGGCACGCAAACTATTCTCGGCGCGATGGAGGATGGCGTGCTCGTAGTTGATGCGCGCAGCCGCATTACGCTGACGAATCCGACTTTTCAGAAAATGTTCGAGCTGCCCGATCCGGCAGTCGGCGTTCCTTTGGTTGAAGCCGTCCGTCGCGCCACGCTGGATCAATTGATTGCAGAAACGCTGCTCACTGGGGAAGCGATGCGAGGCGAGTTGAGTCTGGCCGATTCGAGAACCCACAGCGAGCGCCATATCGAAGTCAGCGCCGTCCCGATCAAGGACGCTGACGATGAAGTGACCGGTGCAGTCGTTCTTTTCCACGATATCACTGAGTTGAAGCAGCTTGACCAAATCCGGAGAGACTTTGTCGCAAATGTTTCGCACGAGCTCCGAACGCCGTTGTCGATTTTACGCGGCTATATCGAGGTATTGTTTGATGAGCCGCAGACCTCACGGGAGGAACTCACACGCATCCTTTCGATCATGGAACGGCACTCCAAACGACTCCAACGGTTGGTTGATGAGCTGCTAAGCCTTGCACAACTGGAGTCGTCCCAGGCTGAGCTGGAGCTCGGCGTCGTGCGGATGGATGAGTTATTTAATAATCTCACCCGTGATTGGAAGGAAAAACTCGCCCGAAAGAATTTGAAAGTGATTGTCGATTTGCCTTCGAAGCCGTTGATGCTTCGCGCCGATGGAACGCGCCTGGAGGAAGTGCTCCACAATCTGCTGGATAACGCGATGAAATTTTCACCCGACAACGGACAGATTCGCCTTCGAGGAGCACGTCGCGGTTCTAACGTGGTACTGAGCGTCGCTGATAACGGAATCGGAATTAGCAAAGAACATTTGTCGCGAATTTTCGAGCGCTTTTATCGCGCTGACAAAGCGCGCAGCCGTGAGCTGGGAGGCACTGGTCTGGGATTGGCAATTGTTAAACACATCGCGCAGTTACACGGTGGACGCGTAGAGGCCGAGAGCGAGCTGGGGCGCGGAACGACAATTCTGGTGGTGTTGCCGGGAAATGACGAAGCACGAGTGTCTAATGACGAAGGAATGACGAAATCTGAATGACGAAGAAGAAGGGCGTGCCAGCTTTCGTCGTCTGTCATTTGAACTCCGTTCGGCATTAGCCATTCACACCGTAGCTGCGCAGGTCATTCATTCGTCATTCGTGCTTCGTCATTAGCCTTCGTCACACAAAAGTAACATTAAAAATTTTGACGCTTCGGCGCACGCTACGGCAGGCTGGCGAATCTATGAAATGTCCCAAACTTGCTCACAAAATTCTCGCGACAGTGCTGTTAGCCGGGGTTACTGCGACTGCCTCGGCGCAAATGATGATTAACGGCGCAGGCGCCACTTTTCCCTATCCCATCTACTCAAAGTGGTTCGATGAGTATGCGAAAGTCGATCCCTCGGTCCGGTTTAATTATCAATCCATTGGATCAGGCGGCGGCCAAAAACAGATTCTCGCGCAAACAGTCGATTTTGGCGCGTCGGATGGCCCGATGAGCGATGAGAACCTTGGCAAAGCGCCGGGGAAGATCCTTCACATTCCCACGGTCGCAGGCGCTGTGGTGCTGACCTACAACTTGGCGGGCAATCCTGCCCTAAAACTCGACGGAGACACGGTTGCCGGAATTTTTCTCGGCCAAATCAAGAAATGGAACGATCCCAAGCTGACAGCATTAAATTCAGGCGCAAAGTTGCCCGATCAAGAGATTGTGGTCGTACACCGATCGGATGGCAGTGGAACAACGTTTATCTTCACCGATTACCTCAGCAAAGTGAGCGGAGAATGGAAGGAGAAAGTCGGCAATAATACTTCTGTCAATTGGCCGGCTGGGATCGGCGGCAAGGGGAACGAGGGCGTCTCGGGCCAGGTAAAGCAAACGCCGGGGGCGATCGGCTATGTGGAACTGATTTACGCCACACAGAACAAAATGCCGTACGCAGAGGTGAAAAATACGGCCGGCGAATTTGTTAAACCGTCGTTGGAATCGATCACCGCGGCGCTTTCTACAGGAGATATTCCGGAAGATTTCCGCTTCTCCATCACAAATGCGCCGGGCAAAGATGCGTATCCGATTTGCGGCGCGACGTGGCTGCTGGTGTACGAGCAACAAAAGGATGCGGCCAAAGGAAAGAAACTTGTGGAATTTCTGAAATGGGCCGCCAAAGACGGCGAGAAGATGGCCAAGGATCTTCAGTATGCCCCGCTGCCGGACACTCTGCAGCAACGCGTCCTAAAGAGGATCGACGAGATCAAAATGTAAAGAATGGAGGCCACAACTCCAGCAATTGCGCCCGGCGAGCCGCTCTCAGCCGCCGCGACAATGACGCGGCCATCGCGCTTTGGCGACAAAGCGTTCGAATGGCTCACGCTGGCCATGGCGCTCACCGTGGTTGTGCTGATAATTTTGATCGGGTGGCAGCTGTGGAATGGGTCGGCGATAGCCATTAAAAAATTCGGGTTCCATTTTCTTGTTACATCCACATGGGATCCCGTTGCCGATCAATTTGGCGCCCTTCCTTTTATTTACGGAACGTTGGTGTCTTCGCTCATCGCGCTACTGATCGCGGTTCCATTGAGCATCGCCACGGCAGCGTATCTGACGGAACTCGCGCCGCTTTGGATTCGGCAACCGCTCGTATCTTTGATCGAAATGCTGGCGGCAATTCCAAGTGTCATCCTTGGGCTGTGGGGCATTTTCGTGATGATTCCGTGGTTGCGCGATTATCCCTTCCCATGGCTTAAGCGATTATTCGGTTGGACGCCGTTTTTCAGCGGCCCGATTTACGGGCCAAGTATGTTCGCAGGCGGTATTATTATCGCGGTGATGATTCTGCCGATCATTACTTCAGTCTCGCGCGAGATCTTGCGGAGTGTACCGGATTTGCAACGGGAAGCCGCTTACGGTCTCGGCGCGACCCGCTGGGAAGCGACCCGCATTGCAGTACTAAGTTATGCCAAGAAAGGGTTGTTCGGCGCGGTGATTCTTGGCTTGGGACGCGCTCTTGGCGAAACAATGGCGGTCACAATGGTCATTGGCAATACGCCACAGATCGCTGCGTCGCTCTTCAAGCCTGGCTATACCCTGGCCAGCGTGCTGGCCAATGAGTTTACCGAAGCGACGACGGACATCTACCTTCAGGCGTTGTTCGAAATCGGGCTGGTTCTTTTGGGAATGACGATCCTGGTAAACCTTCTCGCGCAAGCGCTTCTGCGAACCATCGCTACCACATCGGCTACACGCGCAGTGCAATGACCATGCGTTTGGAACGGGCACACAATCACACCTGGCGCAAAATCAAAAGCGCGATGGCATCGGGAATCGCCTTTGTTTCCGCGCTTCTTGTGATCACACCATTAGGTCTGGTGTTTTTTCATCTTCTTATCAACGGCGCCGGTTCGGTGAACTGGGACTTTTTCACAAAGTTGCCAGGACCGGTTGGAGCGGTCGGCGGCGGCATGGTGAATGCAATCGTCGGCTCGCTCGAATTGCTTGCTCTTGCTGGTGCGATCGGAATACCGGTTGGCGTCTTGGGTGGAGTTTACCTCGCAGAATACGGCTCGGCTCGGATCAATTCTGTGTTGCGGTTTCTAGCTGATGTTCTCAACGGCGTTCCATCAATCACCTGGGGCATGGTCGTTTACGGTTTGGTCGTCTTGCGGTTCAAAGGTTTCTCGGCGTATGCCGGCGGTCTAGCGCTCGCTCTGATAATGATCCCACTGATCTTGCGTACGACTGAAGAAGTTATTCTTCTTGTGCCGAATGGATATCGCGAAGCTGCGCTCGCTTTGGGTGTCAGCCGGTGGAAAACAATCGTCCACATTGTGATGAAAACTGCGTCGAAGGGTATCATCACTGGAATTCTGCTCGCCCTCGCTCGCGTGGGCGGCGAAACGGCCCCCCTGCTTTTCACCGCGTTCGGTAATCGTTTTTGGAACCACAGCCTCAGTCAGCCCATTGCGGCGCTTCCCTTGCAGATTTTTACTTATGCAATTTCTCCCTATGACGATTGGCATCGCCAGGCCTGGGCCGGTGCGCTGGTGCTCGTCACAGGGGTTTTTTGCGTTAACGTGTTGGTGAGAATCCTGACTCGTGGGCGGGGAGCGTCCGTTGTTTAGAAACGTTCACGAAATGGATAGTTTAGTTATGGAAACACCCGAACAGACCGTTATGGAGCGTGCCGAACATGGGACCGCACCACCACCCGACGCAGAGCTTCCACAAGCGCGCACGTTTGAAGTGAAGAACCTCTCGATCTGGTACGGCGAGAAACGTGCTATCGATAATGTAACGCTCGACGTCGTGTCCAATGCCGTGACCGCTATCATTGGGCCGAGTGGTTGTGGAAAATCGACATTTCTCCGGGCTCTCAATCGGATGCACGAGCTAACGCCAAAGACACGTATGCAAGGCACGGTCCTGCTGCACGGCGAAAACCTCTATTCTGGCACGGTCGATCCCGCGATTGTTCGACGCCGGGTTGGGATGGTCTTCCAAAAATCGAATCCCTTTCCCACGATGACAATTGGCGAAAATGTCGTCGTTGGCCTGCGATTGAACGGAGTACGCAACCAAAAATTACTCAACGAGCGTTTAGAAAAATCACTCCGCATGGCTGCTTTGTGGGACGAGGTGAAGGATGATTTGCACAAGCCGGGAACGAGCCTTTCTGGCGGGCAGCAGCAGAGGCTCTGCATCGCGCGCGCGCTCGCCGTAGAGCCGGAAGTGATTTTGATGGATGAGCCTTGTTCGGCACTTGACCCGATCGCGACGGCCAAGATTGAGGAATTGATCTACGAACTCAAAGCCCGTTATACGATCGTAACGGTCACACACAACATGCAGCAAGCGGGTCGCGTATCGGATTACACCGCTTTCTTTTATCTTGGACGGCTGATCGAGTTTGGACCAACGACTAGGATTTTCACAAATCCAACCGAAAAACAGACGGAGGATTATATCACCGGACGATTTGGATGATGGTGGTCCGGCGGGAGGCAGAGCAGGGAAAACGATTAAGATTAAGAATTGATAAGCGATGATCGCACCAAAACATATTCTCGGAACATTTGATGAAGCGCTGGCGTCGCTGCGCAATAACGTCCTGATGATGTCCAGCCTGACCGAACGCAGTTTAGAGCGGGCGATGAAGGGCTTGTTCGATCGTGATGATGATCTTTGCGCAAATGCGATCGCCGACGATGAAGAAATCGATCAGCTGGAGATACAGATCGATAAGGATGGCGTGGCAATTTTGTTGCGGTTTCAGCCTGTCGCCTCCGATCTGCGCCGTGTCGTTTCCGCCATGAAACTGTCATCTAACCTGGAGCGCATGGCCGATCAGGCGACAACGATTGCGCGACGCGCGCGGAAGCTGAATCAGCATCCCCCGTTAGCCGAGGTCGAATTGATGAGGCCGCTCTACGAGCAGGCCATGTCGATGTTTAAGGACAGCGTAGATGCTTTCGTGCGCGAGGACGTCGATCTCGGGTGCGGCGTCGTTGCGCGCGATGAAAAGCTGGATGATTTGACTCATTCGGCCAGTCGCAAATTGATCGACCGCATGGCGCAGGATCCGGACCAGTTGCGGGGCTACTTGAATCTGATTTTTGTTAGCCGTTGCCTCGAACGGGTGGGCGATCACGCCACCAACATTGCTGAAGACGCAGTTTACGCCGCCGCTGCTGAAGACATCCGGCATCAAACTGTCGCGGCCACGACATGACGTGGCCGATAGCGGCGTGTCTGGCCTTGCCTAATTTTCCAAGCAGTGGTTGCTTGAACCTGCGGGCTGATCAAGAGCCGCGCGAACGTCTGGCTTGCCCTCTGAGATCGCAAGCGAGACTCATGCGCTACACTTGGGCCGCGGATTCAATAACGAAGTAAATGCCTACAGCAGTCGCCAAAACCAGTGTTATCGAAGAGCCTTCCGCAAAGGTCGAGCCCCTCCGGAAGGATGTTCCTCAAGAAGAGCGTTTTTCTGCTCCTGGAAATTTTATCAACCGCGAATTGAGCTGGCTTGCGTTCAATCGACGTGTTCTCGAGGAGGCGCAGGACCCGACTCAGCCGCTCATCGAGCGAGTGAAGTTCCTTACCATTTTCAGCTCGAATCTGGATGAGTTTTTCGAGATCCGCGTGGCTGGGATCAAGCAGCAAATCAAAAGTGAAACAAGCGATGTCGGGCCGGACGGTCTAAGTCCTACGGACACATTCAATCTCATCCAGAAAACGGTGCGCGAGCTCGTGGCGACGCAATGCGCCCTGTGGAAAAATGAATTGCTGCCCGAGCTTGCGAAGAACGGGATTTACGTGCGCGAGATGGCGGAGCTCTCGCCAAAACGCGCGGCATGGGCGCAGCGCTATTTTCAGCAGGAAGTTCTTCCGATGCTTACTCCTCTGGCCGTGGATGCCAGCCATCCATTCCCGCATCTTTTGAACAGGAGCCATAACCTGCTGGTGCGCGCGAAATTGCAGCGAGATGGCGAACCGCTGCACGCCATCGTTCAAGTGCCCAGGGCAGTATCACGTCTGATCGCCCTCCCACGCGGCAAGAGCGCTGACGAGCCGTGGGAGTACATTTACCTCGCCTCTCTCATCAAACAGCATATCGGCGAATTGTTTCCCGGTCTGATTCTCGATCAGGTGCACGCGTTTCGGGTCACCCGTAACAGCGATCTCTATATCGACGAGGAAGAAGCGGAAAACCTTCTGCGTAGCATCGAACAGGAGCTGCGGCGCTCCAGCCGCGGCAAGGCTGTCCGCCTCGAAGTGGAAGCCGATTGTCCAAAAGACGTTCTCGAACTGCTGCTGAGGTTCTTCGACCTGACAGAGGCTGACGCTTACAAACTCAACGGACCACTTTCGATGACCCACCTCATGCCGCTGGTGACGAATGATGCGTTTGCCAAGCTCAGGGACCGGCCATTTCAGCCGGCGCGCGATCCGGCGCTGCCGCCGCATGTTGATTTTTTTGAAGTGTTGCGACGCCAGGACGTGTTGCTTCATCATCCGTACGACAGCTTCGATCAAATTGTCGAATGGATTGAGGCTGCAGTGCGCGATCCACAGGTGCTGGCGATTAAAATCACGCTGTACCGTACAAGCGGCGATTCACCTATTGTCGAGGCGCTCATTGATGCTGCCAATGCCGGAAAACAGGTCACAGCTATTGTTGAGCTCCGTGCCCGCTTTGATGAGGCGAGCAATATTCAGTGGGCCCGGCGTCTGGAGGAAGCCGGCGCGCATGTGGTCTATGGAGTGGTCGGCTTGAAAACGCATTGCAAGGCGCTGCTGATTGTTCGCCGCGACGCAGATCAGCTTCGGCGCTACGTCCACTTGGGCACTGGTAATTATCACTCGCGCACTGCGCGCATTTACACCGACTTCAGTTTGCTCACCAGCGAACCCAAATTGACCGAGGAAGTAGCAATTGTTTTCAACACTCTCACCGGCCTGGCTGGTTATCCTGGTCTGAAGAAATTGATGGTCGCCCCGTTTGATATGCACAGCCGGCTCATCCGATTGATTGAGCGCGAGCGCGACCAGGCTCGGGCAGGCAAACCGGCTCGCATTGTGGCAAAATTAAACGCTTTAGTCGATCAGGAGATCATCGAGAAACTGTATGAAGCTTCGTGTGCAGAGGTAACCATCGATTTGATCGTCCGGGGCATCTGTTGCTTGCGACCAAAAATGTCCGGTTTGAGCGAGAATATCCGGGTTATCAGTATTGTGGGCCGCTTTCTTGAGCACAGCCGAATTTTCTATTTTGAGAATGCCGGACAGCCGCGAGTGTTCCTTTCCAGCGCGGATTGGATGCCGCGAAATTTTTTCCGGCGCATCGAACTGGCGTTCCCCGTTGAGAACCCGGCGCTGCGCGATCAGATCATCAACGAAGTGCTTCCGAGTTTTTTGCACGACCGCGTCAAGGCGCGGGAGCTGCAGCCCAACGGAACCTATCGGCGGTTGAAACCTGAGGGGACGGAGCCGCGTGCCCAGGCGCAATGGCATTTCCGTGAGGTCTCTCGCGAGCGGGTGAAAAAAATGGGCGGATCGAAGAAGAAAGTGCGTGCGGCCAAATTAACTCCAATCACCGTAGCCACCGATCCCTCCATTACCACGAATCCAGAAACTGACAGCGGTGAAAAGTCGGCGCCGTCAGCTCCAAAAGCGCCGGAGTCACCGGCGGCAGATACAATGCGAAAGCAATCTTGAAGAATAAAATCCTCGTTATTGACGTCGGCGGCTCAAATGTGAAGCTGATGGTCTCGCGCGCGCAGAGGATAAAATTCAAGTCGGGAGGGAAGTTGACGCCGCGCGCGATGGTGGCTCAAATCAAACCGCTGGTTGCCGATTGGGAATTCGATGCCGTCTCACTCGGGTTTCCTTCCCCCGTGCGCAACGGCAAAATTGTAAGCGAACCGAAACATCTGGGCAAAGGCTGGGTCGGATTCGACTTCGAGAAAGCGCTGCACAAACCGGTGCGCATCATCAATGACGCAGCCATGCAGGCGCTCGGCAGCTACCACGGTCGCCGAATGCTCTTTCTTGGACTTGGGACAGGACTTGGGTCCGCCTTGGTTTGGGATAGTTATGTCCTCCCTCTCGAACTAGGCGACTTGCCCTATCGCAACGGCAGCATTATTGAGGACTATCTTGGTAAGGCCGGCCAGGTACGGCTCGGCGAGAAAACCTGGCAGCGCGATGTTCAGCACGCCCTTGTGCAATTGAAGAAAGCGCTCATTGCCGATTATGTCGTGCTAGGCGGCGGAAACGCCAAGGAATTGAACAAGATCCCCAAGGGAATTGAACTTGGACATAATCGGAACGCGTTCCTTGGTGGAGTTCGACTCTGGCAAATTAACTCGCGCACACAGCGACGAAAGTGGCAAATTCTTTAGAAGGGTATTCCAATCAAACTTTATTTTCTAAGACATGGTGAGGCCGATTGGCCGAGTTGGAAAAAGCCCGATGACGAACGCCCGTTGACCAAGCGCGGAAAAAGAGAAATGCGCGACGTAGCGAAATTTCTGGACCGGCTGAAAGTACGGCCCGATTTAATCGTGACCAGCCCATTGCCGCGCGCGGCGCAGACTGCCGAAATCGCGGCCGACTACCTCAAAGCCAAAGTGCGCAAGGATGAATCGCTCGCACCGGGATTTGGCAGAAGTAAATTGCGAATAGTGGTGAAGCGGCATCGAGCAAACGTTCTGATGCTTGTCGGCCACGAACCGGATTTCACAAACGTTATTTCAGGATTAACCGGGGCGTCGCTCAAACTCGCCAAGGCTGGCGTCGCGCTGGTCGACTTAGATCCCGAATCTGAGGAAGGAAAACTTCTTTGGCTCCTTCCGCCAAAGATCGGGAAGAAGTAGCTAGTGAGACCTGATTAGTGAGAGGTGAGAAGTAAGGATTTGGTTGCAACACTTCTCACAATTACCGTAGCGCGAGCAGATAAATTGCGACCAGCGCGAGCAGGAAGTAAGGAACGAGCACAGCGGCGCCAGCGTAATCCTTCGCCATGCGTTGCCCGAAGAACAATGCAAGGATTGCAACGGCTGAAATAACAGCGCCGTAAAAGGCAAGTGTCGTTTCTCGCGAAACGATTAGTACGATGCACCCAATCGCGCTCAACGCACCCGCTGCAACTTCGAGAATGGTGATCGCTGCTACTAGAACGGGCACAACTCCCGCCAGCTGGCTTTTAGCAAAATGTCCCTTTAGCCATTCGAGGTTACCGCGATGATTGGTGATTTTATCAGCTCCAGATTGAAGGAAGAGAATCGCAAGGAAAGCCGAGCCGAAAATCTGCGTCAGATAAATTGCTCCCGTAAGTGTGTGTAAAGATGGCATGGCCTACAAATCTTAGCTGCATAAAGACAGCTTTGTCGATCCTTCATGAACAGGGACCACGCGCTGCGATGTCGGAACGACAATTGCCAAAAAAACAGGGACGCGATTTTATCCGCGTCCCTGTTTTGTAGAACTTACGTCGCGCGACCTAATGACCGACTACGGCATAGTACGCCAGGTGCAAGTCATTGGAGCCGGGCCCGTCCAGATTGATGGAAGAGAATACTAGAAATGCTCCGAGAATTTTTTTCATAGATTTTGATGGGTAAAAGGGTCGCCAGCTTGGGGACGGCATCCTAAATGTCAAGGTCATTCTCCTAAGAACCGTGAGCCCATTTGCGTCGCAGTCATTAGCAATTGTTCCGAGTCACCCTGCGACTAGATGTTGCCCTTAATCACCTTGAGCAGCTGCGTCAGCAAATGCCACGTTGCCGGCTTTCAGATCCATCTCGGCTTCTGCCGACGTGCCGAACATTCGCGCGCGCGCGTGATCGAATTCGCCCTCCCATCGTGCGACCACGACTGTCGCCAGACAGTTACCGATCACATTTACGCAGGTGCGGCCCATGTCCATCAATTCATCCACGCCAAAAATGATCGCAACACCGATCGGTCCCAGTCCCGACGGCACAAACGAATTCAATGCCGCCAGCAAAATGACGAGCGATGCCCGCGGCACGCCGGCCACGCCCTTGGAAGTCAGCATCAACGTCAACATCATTGTAATTTGTTGGCCTAACGACATGTGCCATCCCATTGTCGTCTCGGCCGCTTGCGCCACGAACACTGAGGCCATTGCAAGATATAACGTCGATCCCGTGAGGTTGAATGAATAGCCGGTCGGCATGACGAACCCAACGATGTGCGGCGGCACGCCAAAACGCTCCATCGATTCCATTGCTTTCGGCAACGCCGATTCGCTGCTCGTAGTCGCGAATGCGAGCGCCGCGGGCTCGCGCACTGCCCTGACGAATTGCCGCAGCGGAATCCGGGCGATCCAAATCACCAGTCCAAAGATCGACAGGATGAAAATTATGAGAGCCAGATAAAGTGAGCCGATCAATTTGCCGAGATTTACCAGCACACTGGGACCCTGCGTGCCAATGGTGTGCGCCATCGCTGCACCTACGCCAATCGGCGCAAACAGCATCACGTAATTCGTGAACTTGAACATGATCTGAGCGAGGCTCTCCATCGCCCGGATGATTGGCTTTCCTCTTTCGCCAATCGCCGACACGGCGAGGGCGAAGAGCACGCTGAATGTGACAATTTGCAAAACGTCGCCACGCGCCATTGCTTCGATCACGCTCGAGGGAAACGCATGGACAATCGTTTCGACAAAAGTCGTTGGATGACTTTGCCCAATTGTCTTAATTACGTCGGTGTTGATAGCGGCGAGAGTTACGCCAGCGCCGGGCTTCGTGAAATTGACTACGGCCAGTCCAATAACGAGCGCTGCAGTCGTGACGATCTCGAAGTAGATGAGCGCTTTGGCGCCCATCCGTCCCACTTTTCGCAACGCTCCTGCGCCCGCAACTCCGACCACGATGGTCGAGAACACCAGTGGCGCGATGATGGATTTGATCAGGTTAATGAAAATGTCGCGCAAAAAATAAACGGCATTTCCCCAATCTGGCCTCAGCCATCCGATCACACCCCCAACAACCAACCCAATCATGATCTGGATCGTCAAAGAGGGCCGATACCATGGCCGACGCATGCGCCGAGAAACTCCGGTGGTCATCGCCACCGTATTAACACAACGCTCAAATCCGAGACAGTGGTTTCAGCGCGTGTTTGTAGCATAGGCATCCTGCCTGTGGGGTAACCCGGGCGTCTCGCCTGGTTGACGACAAGAAGGACCAGCAGACAAGGTGCCCGCTGGCGCAACTGACAAGATGTCTGTGCTGCGCTTTAGTCTATCATTCGCTGATCAAGCCCGCCGTAAGCATCGACGCGGCGATCCCGCAAAAATGGCCAATGCGTGCGCTGCTCGTTTACGCGGCTCCAATCCACATCGACCATCACAATCTCTTCCCGGTCGACGGAGCCTTTTGCGATGATTTCGCCGTCGGGCCCACAAACAAAGCTTTGTCCCCAAAATTCAATGCCCTCGCCGTGCGCAGGTGCTTCATGACCGACGCGGTTTGGGACTGCGACATAGCATCCATTCGCGATTGCGTGACTGCGCTGGATGATTTCCCATGCGGCATGTTGCGCTGCGCCGAACTGTTTTTTTTCCGAAGGGTGCCAACCGATTGCTGTGGGATAAAAAATAATCTCCGCGCCATGTAACGCGGTCAGGCGCGCCGCTTCCGGATACCATTGGTCCCAGCAAACGCAGACGCCGATCTTGCCCTGCGTTGTCGGCCACGCCTGAAACCCAAGGTCGCCGGGTGCGAAGTAAAACTTCTCGTGATACAGCGGATCGTCCGGGATATGCATCTTTCGGTATTTGCCGAGCAATTTTCCATTCGCGTCAATGATCGCCGCGGTGTTGTGATAAACGCCGGCGCTGCGTTTTTCGAAAAGTGAAGCAATAATTACCACGCCGGTTTCTCGCGCCACTTCTCCCAGCGCAGATGTTGATTTGCCCGGAATTTCCTCGGCCAGGTCAAAATTCTTGTGATCTTCCGTCTGACAAAAGTATTGCGACCGAAAAAGCTCCGGTAAACAAACGATCTGCGCGCCTTTTTGTGCTGCCTCGCGAATGAATTCAATCGCGCGCGCGAAATTCTTGTCCGGCTCCGGCCCGCAACGCATCTGAATAAGAGCTATTCTTGTTTTGGAACGGTTAGTCATTGACTGATGTGATCGGTGATCAGTGAACGGGGCGACTGATCACCGATCACTATTCACTGATCACGCGACTATTTTTACTTAACAGAGTTCGCCGGCACGATCTTCACGCTTTCGATAACCACGCGTTTTGTCGGCTTGCTCATTTCGCCCTGTGCATTTCGCTCGATCGGCGTGCTGCCGATTTTATCGAGCACTTCATCGCCTTTGATCAATTTGCCGTATGTCGTGTATTGCCCATCAAGTCGCCGAACGGGGGCGAGGCAGATGAAGAATTGCGAACCGGCTGAATCTGGATCAGGCCCGCGTGCCATCGAAATGACACCGCGATCGTGGGAATGATTGTTAAATTCGGCTTTAATTTCGTATCCGGGGCCGCCTTGTCCGTAAG